>Ga0207646_10000180_pt1 | contig 86389 bp, 82 predicted proteins | sample KBSK5502metaG_FD_184343 | JGI IMG/M metagenome (GOLD analysis project Ga0207646, IMG submission 184343) | Corn, switchgrass and miscanthus rhizosphere microbial communities from Kellogg Biological Station, Michigan, USA - KBS K5-50-2 metaG... | ecosystem: Host-associated > Plants > Roots >... | reverse complement strand
TCTTGGCGGCTTCTTCCTTGAACTCCGGAGAATACCTTTTAGGATTCTTGCTCCCTGCCACTTGGCCCCCCGTCCTTTCCGGCGAAGATCCTAATGGATCCCTGTCCGGAAACTCCGGAGCACCTCAGGCCTCTGGAGGAGGGCTGGCAGAGCAAGGTTGCGGCTTTCGCTGACCAGATCATGTCCTCACTGCACATCGAGACCGGCTGAGCGGGAGTCTCGGCAGGCGCCCAACATCCGGTCCGAACAGAGTCGCGCTCTCGCGCTAGAACTCCGCACTGATGAGGCCCGGCGCTATAGTCGACGGTGCGCCAACAGATAAGCAGGCCAGCTCAGGCGCATCGGGGCCCCGGTGATCCCCTCGATGCGAACTATCGGCGGCGAGGTCGTTCAAGGTCGTTGGGACAGGTCGGAGGTTGTCCCGGGTTCCGTTGAACTTCAGTGACGGTCCCGGTGGCCATCAGGCCACCTTCTGATCCTTCCCGGCCCTGCCGGCGCCTGCGCAGCCACTCGCAGACCTTCGACCGCAAGGGCGATGCCGAGCGCACATCGTCGCTCATCGAAGCCCAGATCATCGCGGGTGAATGGACGGACCCGCAACGCGGCAAGGCCAGGCTCGGCGACTATGCACGCGACTGGATCACACAGCGGCCCGGCCTGCGGATACGCACTGTTGACTTCTACCGCTGGCTACTCGCCAAACACATCGAGCCGTACCTCGGCGCCGTTCCCATTGGCAGGCTGAGCACGCAAACGATCCGCGAGTGGCGCTCCCGCCTGCCGGCTGAGGGCGTCTCGACCACCATGGCAGCCAAGGCCTACCGGCTCCTGCGCGCAGTCCTCATGACCGCTGTAGAGGAAGACAAGATCTTGCCGCGCAAACCTTGCCGTATCCGCGGAGCCGGAAGCGAGCAATCACCGGAGCGCCCCGTCCTGACCGTGGCGCAAGTCTTCGAGCTGGCCGAACTGGTCGGCCGTCGTCCGATCGGCAACGTCCGCCAACTCGTGGGCGGTGGCTACCGACTTCGATTCCAGCGGCACGGCGAGATGCGCGCCGCCCCAGAGGTCTACAGGACCAGGGCCGACGCCGAGCGGGCATTGCGGGCGATGGCTCTCGACGGCCGGGCCGACTCCAACCATGACCGCCGTTACCGGGCCCTCGTGCTGCTTGCCACCTTCGCCAGCCTGCGCTGGGGCGAAGTAACCGCGCTTCGCCGCTGCGACATCGACCTGGATGTGAGAACAGTCCGGGTTCGCGCCGCCTACGCGGAACGGTCTACGGGCGAGATCATCCTCGGTCCGCCCAAGTCCAAAGCTGGTCGCCGAATCGTGGGCATCCCCCGCGTGATCCTCCCCGACCTGCGCGACCACCTGGCGGCCTTTGCCGAGCCCGACCCCGGTGCGCTCGCCTTCCCTGGCGCCAAGGGTGGCCCGCTGCGCCCGGGCAACTTCAACCGCTCCGCAGCATGGCCACAGGCGGTCGCCGCGATCGGGGCACCGGGCCTGCACTTCCACGACCTACGCCACGCTGGAAACACGTTCGCCACAGCCAGCGGCGGAGGCCTGCGCGACCTGATGGCCCGGAAGGGGCACGACAGCGAACGCGCCGCGCTCATCTACCAGCACGAGGCACGCGACGCCGACGCCGCCATCACGAATGCCATCGACGCCCACGTCCACACTCAGCGGTCCCAGGTTGATGGCAACGACGGCCTGGCCGAGGCGCTCGACCCCGCAGGCTAATGGCACGTTAATGGCACGACGGGCCGCGAAGCCCCCAGAACGATCAAGGCCCAGGCTCGGAACTCACGTCCTGACCTGGGCCTTCGCATGAGAGCGGGTGACGGGAATCGAACCGGCACTATCAGCTTGGGAATGAGCGCAGGGATGGCTCTTACCGGCACAGCCGCAGGTGGGCGCTGCTCTGGGCTTGTCCGTGAGTGCCCGCGAAGTACCTCAAGTGACCAACCCATCGGGCACGTAGCGGGCACGCCTGACCCCCTCGATGCGAACTACCGTCATGTGGCCCACCCTGGCTCTGATCGCAGGCTACAGATTTGATGTTACATAAATCGGTAATGGAAAACGGTTAGACTCAGCACAAACAGCCCAACTTGAACCAGAGTCGAAGCGTAAAGAATTATGGGTATCGGCGACCAAAGCGAGTCCCAGTGCAGGTTTAGTTGGCGGACTTCTTCATCATTAAGATTCTCTATACGACTGCCGTGGGTGCGGAGCGTTGATCGAAAATACGTATGTACGTAAGTTGCGCCAAGGGAATCTTCGCGGATCAGCAATCTCCTTTCGATCCTCAGTACTAGATCAACAAGAGGGCTGGCAATAGAGCCTACCAGCATGTACATTATCAAAATACCCATAGGTACGCCGCTTGCCACCAAAAGGATGGCGGCGAGTTTTTGCGAGAAGCCGTAGCTAAGCAATAGGACATCTGCCGCAATCAAGAACCCATTTACTTGAGTCAACACTGAGACCCAATGTCGATATGTACCTAGTGCCTCTTGTAGTTCAAGCCGAAGCGATTCATTATCAGGAGCTTCTGGGGTAACCATGAGCGGAGCATAGCGAAAGATTCAGCGTGGTCACAGGGCTTGGCTCTTAATTCGGTGAGTCCTCGCCATCCTTCCGAAAGGCGCTGAGGTTCGCCGCGCGCGTTCCGGGCCTGGCCTCTGGCCTGGCCCGGACCGGTCCACGCCACGCTCTACCAGGGCAGCCGGACTGACTGGCTTTCAGGTGGCCCGGCACGGCGACTGCCTCGCGCCCTGGTCCTCGACTTTCTCGTTACCATCTGGGGGCAAAGCGATCGATAGAGGTCGTTGATGCAGCTGAACAGCTTGCGAAGGTCACATAGGGGTCGACGTCGTGCGGTGCGGTTGCTGCACTTTGCGGGCTTTTGGCAGGGCGTAGCTACGCTCAAGGAGGCTGGCGTGATCCGGATGACCCGGCTACCTGGCCCCACCGCTCGCGAGGTCGAGGTGCAGGCGGCCGAGTACATCGAGAGGGCAGCCGCACTATGCGACGGTCGTAACCTTGGTGCGCGGAAGCGCCGAGACGGCCGAGATGGCAGCGGTCTCCGAGTCGACTTCACTTACGACGTTGCAACCCCCCCGGTCGCCATAGAGATCACGGCCTTGGTCGAACCTAGCGTCATGGCGCTCGGCACTGAACTGCTCAAGCTGGAGACCAAGTTGCAGGAGATTGTCTCCTCCGAGGAGCTGGGAGCGTGGCTGCTGGGCATTCGGGTAGGTGCGAACATACGCGATCTCAGACAACCTCCGGTTGACCTGCTGCGCCGCTATCGGGGTCGAAATGGTGTAGCGATCTTCACTGCTGACAAGGCACCGGAAGATATGACCGATGGCGATCTCCGGCTGCTCGCCGAACTTTTCGACCTTGGCCTGGCCAGCGCCGGGCGTAGCGACGAAGGAAACGAACTTTCCATCTTCCCGCCGATCGTCAACGCACAGGAAGGTGACGACGGCTTCGGCACCCTGCTGCGAACCGCCATGGCGGCGAACGTGGACAAGCTCCGTGAGGCCAGGCCCCGGGAGACGCACCTTGTGGTGACGCTCGATCACCCCGACTTAAGCCCGAACCCTGTCGGTACGCCCCAGGGCTCCGGCATTCTTGCGAATCCTGCCCTGATGTCCGGTTCCGCAGCTCGCCGTGACCGGCAGCCATCGCTGGTCAGTGGCGTGCACAGGACCGGCGACCAACCGGACAAACGGGACGACCGTGGACTTTGCCGGGGCCCCTGGGTACGCCCGCACCCGAACTGCTCGATGGCATTGATGTGCTGTGGGTCTTGCTTGCGTGCTTCAACGCGAAATGGACGTACCGCCTGCGGCGAACGACGGCAAGTGACCGTCGATGGCATCTTCTGTGGCACCCCCTCGGCGAGCCGCCCGCGGTCTATCCGCCACGCGCGCCTAATGATCAAACATGATGGTGGTCGCCGGGTTGCGGGTGAGTGTCCAGCCCGGCACCCATGACACGGCCCAGCCTGTCCCGGTCGCCCCCGCGCTAAGCGGCTCAGCCGTTTCAGTAACTGGCCGCCGGGCTTGCCGTTGAACAGCACCACCAGTAAGGATCACCACCTTGGAAGGTCGGTGGTGCCGGAATCAGCCTACCAGGCAAGACGTTGCTCCTGGTCTACGGGGTTGAGTGCCTGTGAGTGACTGCTGGTAGCCGGGAGAGTCCGTGGCTTGTGGCCCATTCGTGGCCCGGTTACCTCGTGCTACAGCGGGGGCAACTCAAGATCGGTGTGCCAGGGACCTCGGCGTGAACTTGTACCGGAGCGCAGGCAAGCGGACATGCCTGGCCCTGGCGGCGCGGTCCCGTCGTTTCCAGAGCGGTAGGGCTGGGAAGCGATGTTTGCATACTTGGTATTGATAAGACGTTACTTAGCCTTGACCATTGGTTTGGGTTGGGAGGACAATGCCCGGCGCAGGATACGTGCGGTGGCCGCGCAGTGGGGGTGATCGCTATGAGGCGACTGGGAGTGATCGTAGCGCTGGGCGCGCTGGTGGGCATACTTGGAGGGGCGGTGACAGCCTCCCCAGCCCTCGCCGGGGGACGGGGGGACGGATGGCAGCTCATGCCTGCGGCGCCGTTCACCCTGGACCCATCATTCTGCGGGTTCCCGGTCCGGGATACGCCGGTGGTCAACAAGGAGTACGCCAAGGTCCTCAAGGCCGCGGACGGGTCCATGATCTTTCTCGTCACCGGGTTTGTCGAGGTCTCGTTCACGAACCTGAGCACTGGGAAGACCATCTTCGAGAACACGTCGGGGCCCGGGAAGGCAACACTGAATGCCGACGGCTCGATTACCTTGGCGCTCAAGGGGCACAACGCGTTCTTGCTCACGACAGCCGATGCGGCGCGCTTCGGGCTGCCTAACCTGTTCGTGTCTGCGGGCGCACTGACGATAACGGTCGCCCCGGACGGGAACATTACCTCGCTGTCGCTGCAAGGCCACGTTCTGGTGGACGTGTGCGCCGCGCTGAGTTAGGGAATTCCGCTTCAGGTCTTGCCCGTTTCCTCGCAGGCGCCGAGCCGTGGCCGAGCCGTTTCGGCACGAATGTGGCACGCTTCCGCATAGCCCGATCTAGGTACGATGACTGCGAATGGGGGCAAGGGGGTGTCGGAAGATGAGCGACAGGCGACTGAGCAGGCCCGCGTGGCGTGGGCGATACCTGATCCTGTGGCAGCGTGCTGCAAGGGCGATCATCAGAGCACTCGGTGGGCTCGGGTTCCGGGTGGGGCGGTTTCGTCCTGGCCCCGACCTGTCGGAGCCACCGGATGTCCCAGATGGCCGCCAGGACGGCAGCGAGGCTAGCAGCCAACCCGTCGAGCCTCGCCCGTTCCGGGCGCGTGATCTTGACGCTTAAGTGTCAAAGGGTCTTGACACGGCGTCGTCCTCCCGATAGGCGCCGAGTTTGCCGTGGAAGATCAGCTTCAAGGGTGGCGCTTGCGCCATCGCCGCAGGCGACGTGCCCTTGGGCGCGCCCTTGAAGGTGATCTTTGCGCGGCGGCACGATGTCTGGCGCGGGAGGACCGCCCGGTTAGCTCTTGCGGGCGCGGTCACCGGGGGATGCGTGACGACGGGGACCGTCTGCGGGCGGGTGCGGGCACGCAGTAACGGGCGCAGGTCGGCGCGGACGGCGCGGACGGCGCGGACGTGCTCGATGCCGCCTGGGTACGTGACCGTGCTGGTGCGCATGGCGAGTGTTCTAGATGCTGGGGTATGCATGGGTCCTCGCTGGTTGCGCGGGTCATTGATACCTGCCGACGCCGAGCGTACTTTAAATCCATGCCACGTACAATAAGTACGTGACATTTGAGGTACTGGCACAGCATATTGAGTGCGAGCATGGCGTCACGCGACTCGAAGGAGAACGATGTTCGGTCTGTGCGTGCGCTTCACGTGCAAAGACGAGGTCAGCGCCGAGGCTTACGACCGGCTGGTAGCGGAGACCATCGAAGCCATCAAAGCCCACGAGCCCGGAACGCTGGTATACGCCTCCCACCTGGTAGACGGCCAGCCGCTGCAACGGATCTTCTACGAGCTGTACCGCGACGAGGATGCGTTCCATGCCCACGAAGTAGCCCCGCACACCCGCCGCTACCTGGCCGAGCGGGACCAATACCTTGCAGGTACCGAGGTTGACCGGCTGACCTTGCAAACCGGGAAAGGCACCGGCGGGTGACTACCCCGGACTACCAGCAAGCTCTCGGCCGGAAGATCGCCGCCGAGCGGCGCCGCCGTGGCCTGTCACAGCCGGAACTCGCCAGTATGATCGGGCGCTCGGTGGCCTGGGTGTCCCAGGTCGAACGCGGTGTGCGCAAGGTCGACCGAATGTCCGTGCTTGAGAGCGTCGCCGGTGCGCTGAATGTCCCGCTTGCCGATCTCGCTGCCGAGGCACCTGTCGTCGCCGCGGTCACCGAGGAACCGCCGGACGCCCGCGGTCTGCGCTTGGTGCTGTCAGGTGCGCACGCGTTGCGTGCCATGCTTGACGGTCGCCGACCGCCGACGATGAGCACGCTTCGCACCAATAGCCGCAAGGCTTGGGACCTGACCCACGCCGGGCGCTATACCGACCTGACCGAGTTGCTGCGCAGCCTGGTGCCTGATCTGGAAAAAGCCGCCCGCACGGTGCGAGAGTCCCAGCGGGCCGAGGTGCACGAACTGATGGCCGCGACCTATCAGGCGTGCTCGGCTGCGTTGGCCAAGCTCAGTGAGCCCGAGGCCGCGTGGATCGCCGCCGACCGCGCTATGGCTGCTGCCGAACGGGCCGACAATCCCTTGCTGGTGGCCGCAGGCGCCATTCGGCTCGTGTTCGTGTTCCTTGCCGCCCGCCACTATGACCAGGCCAAAGAAACCGCCCGCACCGCCGCCGATGCCCTAGAGCCTCTGGCCGCCGAAGGTGATCCTCAGGCCGTGTCGCTCTGGGGCGCCCTGACCTTGCAGCGCGCCGTAATCGCCTCACGCGTCAATGACCCCGACGCCGCGTACCGCTACTTGGAGCAAGCCAGGCAGATCGCCGATCGGTTGGGAAAGGGGCGCAACGACTACGACACCGAGTTCGGCCCGGCCAACGTGAGTTTGTACGAGATCGCGATCGCCGTCGAACTGGGGGACGCGGGCCGTGCGCTGCGCTCAGCCGCCACGCTGGACACGAGCAGTCTGTCCGCCGAGCGGCGCGCCAGAATGCTTATCGACGTTGCCCGCGCCCACGCCCAGCGCCGGCAGGCCCAAGAAGCGGTCTCCGCGCTGCGCCAGGCGGAGGACATCACCCCCGAGCAAGTCCGCACCCATGACCTGGTGCGCCAGCTCGTCTCTGACTTGCTCACCGTGCAAAAGCCGCCATCCAGCGAGCTGCGCGACCTGGCTGGGAGGCTGGCCTCAGCCAAGTTATAGATCTGCTACTTTTAGTACGTGTCAGAGATCAAAGATACGGGTACGGCTAGACTGGGGTTAGCAGCCCCTAGAACAGACTGACCCTCCACCAGCGAGGGATGACCGTGAAGTGCCAGGCTGGTGAATCACTGGGTGCCCGGTCACGGTGCCAACGCCACCCACCCAAGCGCCTGAGCCGCAGGCAATCCTGGCCAGGCCAGACCTGGATCGCGGAACGACCCGGCCTGCGGCCCCGGACCGCTGAACTGTACTGCTGGCTGCTCAAGCGCCACATCGCACCGCATCTGGGCAACGCGGAACTCGGCAAGCTGAACACGCAGATGATCCGCACCTGGCGGGCCAAGCTGCTCGCCGAGGGCATCTCGCCGACCGTGGCAGCGAAGGCATACCGGCTGCTTCGCGCTGTCCTGGCTACGGCGGTGGACGAGGACAAGCTCCTGCCTGCCAACCCATGCAGGATCAAAGGCGCTGGTAACGAGCGTCCACCCGAGCGCCCCGTGCTCACAATTACCCAGGTCTTCACGCTGGCTGACCGGATCGGCGTCCGGCCGATCGGCAACATGCACAGGCGCGGCCAAGGCTACCGACTGCGTTACCGCAACCCGGACGGGGCGATGCACCCCCACCCGGACCTGTTCCCAACCGGGCCGTACGCTGAGCGGGCGCTATGGGAACTCTTGAATGAAGGCCAGGCCGATGGAGAGCGAGACACCCGTTTCCGGGCGCTCATACTGCTGGCGGCGTTCGCCAGCCTGCGATGGGGCGAAGTCACCGCACTGCGCCGCTGCGACCTCGATATGACCGCAGGAACCGTCCGAGTGCGGGCTGCCTTCACCGAGCGGTCCAACGGTCAGATGGTCCTCGGCCCGCCGAAGTCCCGCGCCGGGCTCCGCACCGTGGGCATCCCCGCTGCCATCCTCCCCGACCTGGCCGCCCATCTGGCGGAGCACACCCAGCCCGGTCCCAACTCCCTAGTGTTCACCGGAGTCAAAGGCGGCGCGCTGCGGCGCAGCGGCTTCAACAAGCTCAGCGGGTGGCCCCATGTAGTCACCGGCATGGGCCTGCCCGGCCTGCACTTCCACGACCTGAGACACACCGGGAACACCCTCGCCGCCGACATGGGCGTCTCGCTTCGCAACCTGATGGTCCGCATGGGCCACGACAACGAGCGCGCCGCACTCATCTACCAGCACAAGTCCAGCACCGCCGACCGCCAGATCGCGGACGGCCTGGACACGCTGCTGCGCGCCAGCATGGGCCAGCGCGACGACGACATGGAGACAACAGGCCGCCACGGCCAGCCGAGCGCTAATGGCCCGCTAATGGCCCGACCGCCCTGACAGGGCACCGTACAAGCAAGGCCCAGGCCGGACACACCACGTCTGACCTGGGCCTTCACGTGGGAGCGGGTGACGGGAATCGAACCCGCACTATCAGCTTGGGAAGCTGACGTTCTGCCATTGAACTACACCCGCGCGGCGCTGGCCTGTCCAGACCTGGCTCGCCCCGACATCGTACCGGAACCAGCGGGCAGCGCGGGGCGGACAGCAGGCCCGCCCGGGCCAGCCCCGCAGGGACCCGGGGTCGCGGGACCCGGGTCCCAGCGGGACCGGACCGGCGGGACCATACCACCCGGACCGGACCGGCCCACCGGACCGGACCGCCCACCGGACCGGACCGGCCGGACCACCCATGCGGACCGGCCGGACCACCCATGCGGACCGGCCGGACCAGGCCCGAACTCAGTCACCCGGCTCGGCGGCGTCCTGCAGCCGGCGCAGCCGGTCACGCAGCTCGGCGCACTCTCGCTCCAGCGTCGCGACCTGCGCCTCCAGTTCCAGGATCCGGCGGATGCCCGCCAGGGTCACACCCTCGCTGGTGAGCCGGGCGACGTACTGAACGGTGACTACTTCACGGCGGGAGTAACGGCGCTGCCCGCCGTCGGAACGCGACGGCCGGACGACACCGAACTCATCGAGGCGGCGCAGGAATGCCTGCTGCACCTCGAGCATGCCCGAGACCTGCCCCACCGTGAACAGAGGCAGGTCCTCATCCTCAAACGGCAACGACGGCACGGTCACACACTCCCTGGCTCAGACTACGAGCTAGACAGCTACGGGCCCGGTGCGCCGCACGCGCCGGGCCCGCAGGTCGATCGACTGCCGTCAGGCAGCAATCTCCTTCTTGCTGTCGGTGCTGATCTCGACCTTGCGGGGCTGCGCGGTCGCCAGCAGCGGCAGGCGCACGGTCAGCACGCCGTCGGCGAAGGCGGCCTCGACGTTGTCAGTGTCGAGCGCGTCGCCGAGGTACAGCCGGCGGGTGAAGGAGCCGGTAACCCGCTCGCGGGTGATCAGCTTCTCGTCGTCACCGGTCTTCTCGGTACGCTTCGCGCTCACCGAGAGCACGCCGCGGTCCACCGTGACGTCAATGGACTCGGCGTCCACGCCCGGCAGGTCGAAGCGGAGCTGGACGTCGTCCTTGCCCCGGATCACGTCCATCGGCATGGCCGGCCGCACAGCGGTCCAGCGGCCCGCGCCGAACGTGCGCCGGGCGAGGCGGTCGAACTCCACGAAGGGGTCGAATGATGTAAGCAGCACTACGGTTCACCTCCAGTCGCAGGATGTCCTGGACCTTGAATCCCAGGCTTCATCCTATTGCAACTTCAGAGAACCTCTAACTTTACTTATATATTCCTTTCAGAGCGCAGAATCTGCCCAGGGCGCAGGAGCGACCGAGTTACGAAAAAGGGAACCCCGGCCCGTCGTAAAGCAGAGCAGGTCAGAGGCGTTCGATGACGGTGGCGTTGGCCTGGCCGCCACCCTCACACATGGTCTGGAGCCCATAGCGGCCACCGGTGCGCTCAAGCTCGTGCAGCAGCTTCGTGGCCAGCACTGCGCCCGTCGCGCCGAGCGGGTGACCGAGCGCGATGGCACCGCCGTTCGGGTTGGTCTTCTCCAGGGACGCCCACGTGTCCGCCGACCAGGCGATGAGCACCGGCGCGAACGCCTCGTTGACCTCGAACACGTCGATGTCCCCGACCTTCAGCCCGGCCTTGGCCAGCGCCTGCTCGGTAGCCGGGATCGGGCCGGTGAGCATGAACACCGGGTCGGCGCCGGCGACGGCCAGGGAGACGATCCGGGCGCGCGGGGTCAGCCCGTGCCGCTGCACCGCCGCCTCCGAGGCGACAAGCAGCGCCGCCGAGCCGTCGGAAATCTGGGATGCGGTCGCCGCGGTGATCTCCCAGCCCTCGCGCAGCGGCGCCAGTTCGGCCATCTTCTCCAGCGTCGTGTCCCGGCGCGGCCCCTCGTCCACGGAGGCGTCGCCCACCGGGGTGATCTCCCGCTCGAACCGCCCCTCGTCGATGGCGCGGGCCGCCCGCTGGTGGCTCGCCAGCGCGAACTCCTCGAGCTGGCGGCGGGTGATCCCCCACTTCTCGCACATCAGCTGCGCCCCACGGAACTGGGAGATCTCCTGGTCGCCGTACCGTTCCTTCCATCCGGTGCCGAACGGCAGCGGCATCCCCTTCTCCAGAGGCAGCATGATGGACGACCCCATCGGGACCACACTCATGCTCTCCACCCCGGCCGCGACGACCAGGTCCTGCGTGCCGGACAGCACGGCCTGAGCGGCGAAGTGCAGCGCCTGCTGCGACGAGCCGCACTGCCGGTCGATGGTGACCCCCGGCACGCTCTCCGGCAGCCCGGCCGACAGCCACGCCTGCCGCGCGATGTCCAGCGACTGCGGGCCGATCTGGGAAACGCACCCCATGATCACGTCCTCGACCGCGGCCGCGTCGATGCCGGTGCGCACCACCAGTTCGCGCAGCACATGCGCGGCCAGGTCCACCGGGTTGAGCTTCGCGAGCCCGCCGTTCCGCTTCCCGACCGGCGTACGGACCGCTCCGACGATGTAAGCCTCAGCCACGACGCCCTCCGGCTGCTCTGGACAGGCTTGCCGCCGCCGCCCGTCTAGTGCAGATGTTACCGTCCAGTTTCGATTCCCCCTATTGTGCTGAACGCGGCAGACCCGGAACCCTGCGCGCTCCCGCGGGCGTGCGCCAGCGCTTATGCTCGAAAAGAGCGGGGGGACGTGCGGAATGCCGGTCCGGGAGGCCATCGTGATAAGCGGGCTGATCCTGCTGCTGCTGATCGGCATCCTCATCGGTTTCGGCGTGGCCCGGGTCCGCCGGCGCATGGGCCTCGGGGTGACCTGGGGCACCTGGGTGACCACGGTGGTCGTCGTGGGCCTCATCCTGCTGCTGATCTGGGTGTCGTCGGTCAAGCACTGACCCGGCCGCGCGGCGAGGCAGCTATGCACGCTCATCGGCCTGCGGCCGATTCCGCCGTGGCCCGCAGTGTCTGCCCGGGGGCCCGAGCCCCGGACCCCCGCGGCGAGGGATCAGCCGGCCTCCCGCTTGGGGCTGACCGGCACCTCGAACCAGACCGCCTTGCCGTCCTTGGTGGGCCGGGACCCCCACCGGGTGGCGAGCTGGTCCACCAGGTACAGGCCGCGGCCGCCTTCGTCGGTCTCCCTGGCGCTGCGGATCCGCGGCAGCCGCAGGTCCGTGTCGAACACCTCCACCCAGACCGCGGCCGCGCCGCGCCGCAGGCGGAGGGTGAACGTCCGTTTGGGCCGCTCGAGGAGCCCGTCGCCGAACTCCCCTGAGTCCCATCCAGGCGGCATGGCCGCCGGGCCTGGGCCCGGCCCCGCGGGCGCACCCGCGGGCTCCAGCGCCATCCGGCGGCGGCGGCGCGCCGGGGCCGCCGTGTGCAGCACGACGTTCGTGACCACCTCGGAGACCAGCAGGCAGGCCAGTTCGGCCTGTTCCCGCGGCAGGCCCCAGCGCTCGAAGGTGAGTTGCGCGTGACGGCGAGCCTCGGAGACCCGGATCGCCTCGGCCGGGAACGTCGCCTCCCACGAGGCCAGGTCCGCACGCGAGGTGCTGACCACGACGATCGCCATGTCGTCGTCGATGTCGCCGGGCACCGCCTGCTCCGCGGCCTGGGCGATGACCTCCGCCGGCGAACCGGCTACGCTGCGGACGGCCGCACACAGCATCTGCCGGGCCTCGGCCTCGGTGTAGTGGCCGCTGCCGTCGGCGCGCTGCCTGCGGTCGGTCAGCCCGTCGGTGTAGAGCACCAGGGTGGTCCCCGGCTTGAGCGTGCGGGTTTCCTCACGGTAGGTGGGCAGTCCCGCCACGCCGGTGCCGCGCACGCCGAGCAGCACGCCGTGATGCTCGATGTCCAGTTCCGCGACGTCGCCGTCGGTGACCACCAGCGGTGCATCGTGGCCCGCGTTGGCGAACGACAGGGTGCGGGACCAGGCGTCGTAGACCAGGTATGTGCAGCTCGCCCGGGGCGAGTCGAAGTGCTCTCCGTCCCCGGCCGGTGGCGTGCTCAGCGTCCGGCACCAGTCGTCCAGCTTGCGCAGGATCTCCGCGGGCGCCTTGTCGTCCTGCGCGAAGGCCCGCAGGGTAGCCCGGAGCTGGCCCATGATCGCCGCGGCCCGGGCGCCACGCCCCTCAACGTCGCCGATGACGATGCCGACCCGCCCCGCGGACAGCGGGATCAGGTCGTACCAGTCGCCGCCGACCTGGGTCTGGATGCCCTGGCCGTGGGTCTCCAGCGGCTTGGCCGGCACGTACCGCCAGGCCACGTCCAGGCCGTCGAAGGTGGGCATGACCTGGGGCAGCAAGCTGGTCTGGAAGGCCAGCGCGGTGCGCCGCTCCTCCTCGAACAACATCGCGTTGTCGATGGCGACCGCGACTCGGCTGGCGACCGCGCCGAGGAAATCCCTGTCCTCGATGTCGTAGCGCGATTCCTCCCGCTCGGTGAGCCGGGACAGCGCCAGGCTGATCACGCCGAGCAGCTGACCGCGCGCCACCAGCGGAGCAGCCACGATCGAGGTCAGCCCCACGTCCTCGCTGGCCTGCATGCTCTGTGCGTGCGGCGCCGGGAATTCGGTATAGACCAGGTTGGACACCAGGACCGGGTCCAGGCGGGCCATGGCCTGCTGGCAGAAATGCCCTTCCGGGTAGGTGATCTGCTCACCCACGGCCGCCCAGGTGCCCGGGGCGGGTTCCCAGTCGCCGACGTTGATCTGCGCGCGGCGGAACAGCTTGTCCCCTTGGTACAGGTCGATGAAGCAGTGGTCGGCGAACTGGGGGACCAGGATCTCGGCCACGTGCCGGAGGGTGAGCCCGAGTTCCAGGGACCGGGCAAGCCGCTCCCCGATGCGCTCGAGCAGCCCGATCCGTTCCCGCTCCAATTGGCTGCTGCGCCTGGTCGCCTGGCGGCCGACGATGACGATCCCGTCGATCGTGCCGGAAGGGTGGCGCAGCGGCACCGCCTGCGCCCGGATGAACACCCGGGACCCGCCGGACCGGACCGAGGCGAACGTGCCGTCCCAGGCACGCCCGCGGAGCACCTGCTTGGCCAGGTCCGCGGCCTTGCCCAGGTCCTCCTCCTCGAACCCGAGCGAGAGCAGCGAGCGCCCGACCAGGCGCTCGGGGGCGTCGGGGAAGTCGAAAAGCCTGGCGGCGTAGGCGTTGGCGTACAGCAGGTTGCTCAGCCGGTCGGTCACCACCACCGCGGCCTCGATCTGCGCGAGCACCGTGTCCGGCGGCAGATAGGCCCCCACCGCCTCATCCCAGTCACTCACGGGTACCCACCGGCAGGGGTCCGGGGGCTCGGCCCCTAGGCCGGCGCGGCCACGAAAACGTGCGCTGCAATGTGGCGGGGCAGATCCGCCGTGATGCTCCCCGCACCGTCCTCACTTGTCACCCGCACACCGTCGTCGGCCGCCGAAAGCGTAACCTTGCGTCCCGGTTGTATCCCGCTCCGCTTGAGTTTAAGCATCAGGCCGATATCACTTTGAACTTGTTCGCTGATGCGCTGTATGACCACAGATGCCGGGTGCGCCGACGCCACATCGAGCATCGGCTCGACCGGCTCGCGTCGCGCCCGTTCGGCCTGGTCAGCGGCGGAGGAGGGAACGCCGAGCTCGGCGAGCCCGGGGATGACGTTGCCGTGTGGGCAATGGACCGGGTAGTGGAGGAGCTCCACCAGGCGCCGCTCGACCTGCTCGGAGATCACGTGCTCCCAGCGGCAGGCCTCGGCGTGGACCTCCTCCCAGGGCAGCCCGATGACGCTTACCAACAGGCACTCGGCCAGCCTGTGCTTGCGCATGACCCGCGTTGCGAGCGCCTGGCCGCTCGGCGTCAGCACCAGCCGCCGGTCGTCCTCCACCCGCAGCAACTCGTCGCGCTCCATCCGCGCGACGGTCTGGCTCACCGTGGGACCACTCTGCGACAGCCGTTCGACGATGCGCGCGCGCAGCGGCGGGATGCCCTCCTCCTCCAGTTCGAAGAGGGTACGCAGGTACATCTCTGTGGTGTCGATGAGCCCGTAGGCGGTCACGGCTCCTCCTCCCACCCCATGGTATTCGCCAGGAGGGACATCGCGCGGGGAGCGCGATTATGGTGACAGGCGTTCTACCAGCCAGTGCGCCCCGTCGCGACGGTACCGCAACCGATCATGCAGCCGGTTGACCCGGCCCTGCCAGAATTCGGCCAGATCAGGCACCAGCCGGTAACCTCCCCAGAAATCGGGCATCGGCACCGTGGTCCCCTCCGGCCAGCGCTGCGCCAGCCGGGCGTAGGCGTCTTCGAGCACGGCCCGCGAGCCGATCACCGACGACTGCCTGCTCGCCCAGGCGCCGACCTGGGAGCCGTACGGGCGTGAGTGGAAATACGGCTCGCTCTCCGCCTGCGACAGCGGGATCACCGCGCCGTGCACGATCACCTGGCGCCGCAGCGCGTACCAGGGGAACAGGGCGCTGGCGTACCCGTTCGCGGCCAGATCCTGTGCCTTTGCGGAGGTGCGGTTGGTGTAGAACACAAAGCCCGCTGGCCCATGGCCCTTGAGCAGCACCGACCGGGACCGGGGCCGGCCGGCCGCCGACACCGTGGACAGCACCATGGCGTTCGGCTCGGGCAGCCCCGCCGCGACCGCGTCCTCCAGCCACGCGGAGAACTGGGCCACCGGGTCCGCGGCGAGCGTTGATTCATCAAGGCCGGGGTCGGCAACTCCAGATGCCCCGGCCCGGGGCGGGTGCTGATCGTTATCCACGGGTACCGATCTTCACACAGGCCCATGCCCGGGGCGAGCAGCCGCTGGTGGCGCGCATCACGGCGGCCTCCGCTATCCGGGCAAGGCGGTCACGTTGTTGAATAAAGCGGCACGCGGCGAGTGCGACCCACCGCTGGGCGCGCGCCTGCCCGGGAATCCCGGCGCCGGCGCTCATCGCAGACACGAGGAGAACTCAGATGTCGGACTTCAAGCCCGGGCTCGAAGGGGTCGTCGCGTTCGAGACGGAGATCGCCGAGCCCGACCGTGAGGGGGGCGCACTCCGCTACCGGGGGGTCGACATCGAGGACCTGGTCGGCCAGGTGTCCTACGGGCACGTCTGGGGCCTGCTGGTGGACAACTCGTTCACGCCGGGGCTGCCGCCCGCCGAGCCGTACCCGATCCCGGTCCGGTCCGGCGACATCCGGGTGGACGTGCAGAGCGCGCTGGCCATGCTGGCGCCGGTCAAGGGCATGCGGCCGCTGCTCGACATCGGCGACGAGCAGGCACGCGACGACCTGGCCCGCGCTTCGGTCATGACACTCTCGTTCGTCGCGCAGTCCGCCCGCGGCACCGGCGTGCCCGCGATCCCGCAGGAACGGGTCGAGGAGTCGGACAACATCGTCGAGCGCTTCATGATCCGCTGGCGTGGCGACCCGGACCCGCGGCACGTCAAGGCCGTGGACGCCTACTGGACCTCGGCCGCCGAACACGGCATGAACGCCTCCACCTTCACCGCCCGGGTGATCGCATCCACCGGCGCGGACGTGGCGGCGGCGCTGTCAGGTGCGGTCGGCGCCATGTCCGGCCCGCTGCACGGGGGCGCCCCGGCCCGGGTGCTGTACATGGTCGAGGAGGTCGAGCGGATCGGCGACGCCAACCGGTACGTCAAGGCGGAACTGGACAAGGGCGAACGCCTCATGGGGTTCGGGCACCGCGTCTACCGGGCCGAGGACCCCCGGGCCCGGGTGCTGCGGCGCACCGCCAAGGAACTGGGTGCCCCCCGGTACGAGGTGGCGGCGGCACTGGAGGAGGCGGCGCTCGCGGAACTGCACGCTCGCAGGCCGGACCGGGTGCTGGCGACCAACGTCGAGTACTGGGCCGCGATCGTGCTGGACTTCGCCGAGGTGCCCGCGCACATGTTCACCGCCATGTTCACCTGCGCCCGCACGGCCGGCTGGTCCGCGCACATCCTGGAGCAGAAGGCCACGGGGCGGCTGATCCGGCCGAGTGCGCGCTACGTCGGCCCGAAGGCCCGGCCGGTCAAGGAGGTCCCCGGCGCCGAAGGGGTCCTCGGCGAGATCTGACCCAGCCGCCGGGGTCGGCGTCCGGCCATCGTGCCAACCCCGCAGGGATCAGGGTCAGCCTGGTTACCGGTCAGGCCGGAGGCCCTCGATAGGCTTGGCGGTATGACCCCGATCGAGATTCCTGCTGGTCTGCGCCCTGCCGACGGACGGTTCGGCAGCGGCCCGTCGAAGGTCCGCCCCGAGCAACTGGCCGCGCTGGCTGACTCCGGGACGACTTATCTCGGCACGTCCCACCGGCAGGCACCGGTGCGTTCGCTGGTGCAGCGGGTGCGTGAGGGCCTTGCCGAGCTCTTCCGGCTGCCGGACGGCTACCAGGTGGTGCTGGGCAACGGCGGCACCACCGCCTTCTGGGACGTCGCCGCGTTCGGCCTGGTCCAGCGGCGGTCCTCGCACCTCGCGTTCGGGGAGTTCTCCAGCAAGTTCGCGCAGATTATCCGCGCCGCACCGTGGCTGGAGGAGCCAGCCGTCATCGAGTCGGCCGTGGGCAGCCACCCGCAACCGCGGGCCGAGCCCGGGGCGGACATCTACGCGCTGACCCACAACGAGACCTCGACCGGGGTCGCCATGCCGATTCACCGGGTGCCGGGGGCCGACCCGGGCGCCCTGGTCATCGTGGATGCCACCAGCGGCGCCGGCGGCCTGCCCGTGGATGCCGGCGAGACCGACACCTACTACTTCGCCCCGCAGAAGTGCTTCGGCTCCGACGGGGGGCTGTGGCTGGCCCTGATGTCACCCGCGGCGCTGGAGCGCGCCGCCGCGATCGCGGCCAGCGGGCGGTACATCCCCGGGTTCCTCTCCATCCAGACCGCGATCGAGAACTCGGCCAAGCAGCAGGCCTACAACACCCCTTCGGTGGCGACCCTGCTGCTGCTGGCCGCGCAACTGGACTGGATGCTCGCCCAGGGCGGCCTGGACTGGGCCGTCGCGCGCACGGCCGACTCGTCGACCCGCCTGTACACCTGGGCCGAGAAGGCGACGTACGCGGAGCCGTTCGTGGCTGACCCGGCACAGCGCTCCCAGGTGGTGGGCACCATCGACTTCGCCGGGACCGTGGATGCCGCGAAGGTCGCGGCGACGCTGCGGGCCAACGGGATCGTGGACACCGAGCCTTACCGCAAGCTCGGCCGCAACCAACTGAGGATTGCCATGTTCCCCGCGGTGGACCCGGCCGACGTGGAAGCGCTCACGGCCTGCATCGACTACGTCGTCGACCACCTGTAGGCCGCGGGGCCGGTGGGCCGAGCACCCGTAGGCCGCAAGATCAGTGGACGAGCGCACCCGCCAGCGCCACCACCACCAGGAGAGCCAGCACGGTGGGGAGCAGCCAGCGCGTCGTGCGGTTCACATCAGGAGCCTAAGGCACTGCGCAACGGCCAGGTGCCGATGACCTCGTAGTGCGGGTGCGCGCCTAGCCGGCTGTGGATCAGATGCACCTCCGTGGCTAGCCACGGGGTCCCGGCGAAGTCGGCGAGCGTCTCGACGAGCGAGTTCACGTCGGCGGGCACGCGGCACCGGGCCAGGGTGAGGTGCGGCTGGTATCCCCGCCCCTCCGTCGCGGGCGGGGCGCCGGCCCGCCGCGCGCCCGCACCGACCGAGGCGGCCAGCAGGCCCAGTTCACGGCGGTCGCCCTGGATGCCGGTCCACAGCACCCGGGCCCGGGTGGCGACGGGGAAGGCGCCCGCACCGGACAGCCACAGCGACAGGCAGGGATGGCGCCGCGCGGCGCGCTCCAGCCGCACCGACAGCCTGGCGATGACCCCCTCGTCGACCTCGCCGAGGAAGGCCAGTGTGAGGTGCCAGGCGTCCCGCCCCGTCCAGCGCAGGTCTGGCCGGGCGGGGCGCAACGGCGCCACCACATCGTCCAGTTCGCCGGCTGCCTCGGGAGGCAGCGCGATCGCCACGAACAGCCTCATGATCCCATTCGTAGCAGCCGTCCCGCCCGCTTGCCGGAAGTTACGGCGGGATTGGCCCGTTCGCCAGGGCATATGCCCAAGCGGGTGTCAGGCCTGCGCCCGGGCCGGTGCGGCCGGGCGCAGGTAGCAGCGAAGGCGCACGCCGTGGGCCCGTGCCAGCAGCAGCGCGACACCGACCGCCGCGGCCGCGGAGATGGCCCCGCCCCAGATCAGGCCGGCCCGCGCGCCGAACTGCTCGGCCGCCCACCCGACCAGCGGGGAGCCGAGCGGCGCCCCGCCGAGGAAGACGAGCATGTACAGGCCCATCACCCGGCCGCGCACCGCGGCCGTGGCGCTGAGCTGGGTGGTGGAATTGGCGGTGGTGCTGAACATCAGCACGGCCATCCCGGTCGGCACCAGCATCGCCACGAACGACCAGTAGACCGGCATCAGGCCGGTCACCACCTCGAGCACGCCGAACGCGAACGCTGTGGCCAGCATCAGCCTCATGCTTGGCCGGGCACGGCGCGCCGCGGCCAGCGCGCCGCCCAGCGCGCCGAGCGCGAAGGCGGCCGAGGCCAGGCCGAACTCCGACGCCCCGGTCCCAAACACGCCCTTGGACATCAGCGCGGTGGTCACCTGGAAGTTCATGCCGAACGTGGCCACGAAGAACACCAGCACGAGGGTCAGCCAGAGGTCGGGGCGGGCCCGGACGTAACTGAACGCCTCCATGAGCTGCCCCGGTGCCTTGGGTGCCCGGGCCAGCGGGCGCAGTTCGCTTTCCCGCATGAGCTTGAGCCCGACCAGCACGGCTCCGTAGGAAGCGGCGTTGACCAGGAAGGCAACCGGGGTGCCCACGGCGGCGATGACGAGGCCCGCGACGGCCGGGCCGACGATCCTGGCGAGATTGAACGTGGCGCTGTTCAGCGCGATGGCGTTCGCCATCCCCTCCCTGCCGACCATCTCGGCCACGAACGTCTGCCGGGCCGGGTTGTCCACGACCGCGACCATGCCGAGCGCGAAGGCAAGCAGGTACACCTGCCAGACCGCCACGGCCCCGGTGAGCGCGAGGACCCCCAGGATCAGCGCGAGCATCCCCATGATGGCCTGGGTGGTCAGCAGGATGGTGCGCTTGCGGTACCGGTCGGCGATGACCCCGCCCCAGAGGCTGAACAGCAACTGGGGCAGGAACTGCAAGCCCGCGGCGATGCCCAGGGCGGTCCCGCTGCCGTGGGTGAGCTCAAGGACCAGCCAGTCCTGCGCCACCCGCTGCATCCAGGTGCCGGTGTTGGACACGACCTGCCCGCTGGCGAACAGCCGGTAGTTCCGGGTGGACAGCGAGCGGAAGGTCCGGAGTCCGGCCCGGCGGCCGGTGCCGGCAGCGGCCCCCTGGCCCGGGGCAGCCTGGTTCAGGCCTGGCTGAGCTTCTCCAGTATCGGTGCGGCCGCCCGCAACGTGGCCCGCTCGGCCGGTGACAGCTCCTTGAGCCGCTGCGCCAGCCACGCCTCCCGCCGCCTCCGTGCCTTGATCACCAGGTCGCGCCCGGCGTCCGTGGCGGTGAGCACGACCTGCCGCCGGTCGGAGGAGTGCGGCTCGCGCCGCACGAGCTGTGATTCCACGAGCACCGAGATGACCCGCGTCATGGACGGAGGCTGCACCTTCTCGTGCTCGGCCAGCTCTCCCGGCGTCATCGCGCCGTGCCGCTCCAGCGTGGCCAGGGCGGCCAGCTGGGTCTCCGAAAGGTCCGGCTCGCCCAGTCCGGCCGCGGCGCGCTCGACGCGCAAGCGACGAGCGAGGCGGCTCACCGAGATCCGCAGGGCTGTGGCCAGGCCCGCGTCGGACCTGTGCTCCGATTGCGTCATTTTCATTAGCCTGACTCATTATTTTTGCTAACAATACGCCATAGCGAAGCATTCCGCGAGCCGGATACCCGGGGCGGCCCGCCGCCGCGTGGTGGCAGTAGATCACGTACGCCGGGCGGCCGCTTACGGGAGCGGGCGACTTAACCTGGAATCGTGACCAGGACCCGGCGCCCGGCGCCGCCACCGCTGGAGGCCAACGACGAACTGGTCACGGCCGTCATCACCGCGGGCTGGGCGGTAGCGCTGGTGGTGTTGCTGGTGTTGCGGGATCGGATACCCGCCGGCGAGCGGTGGTGGATCTGGACCTGCATAGCCGGCCTGGCGATGGGCCTGTTCGGGCTGTGGTACGTCCCCCGGGTCAAGCGAGCCCGGGCCCGCGGCGCAGCCCGTCGGGCCGAGGCCGATGCCGCCGGGGCCGATCCCGCCGGGGCCGATCCCGCCGGGGCCGATCCCGCCGGGGCCGATCCCGCCGGGGCCGATCCCGCCGGGGCCGATCCCGCCGGGGCCCGGGACCCCGGAGCCTAGGCCACACGGCGCCCGTTGGATCGGGCTGGGATTGCCTGAGTCAGTTGTGGTCGAGCGACTCGAAGACCGTCTCTTCCACCGACACGCCGGGAAGGTCCATCAGGTCATACCCGAGTTCGTCGATCACCGGCGGCACCGGGTGATCGGCGCTCCCGGGCAGCAGCGCCTCCGAGTGGGCACCGCAGCCGTGGTCCACCGACACCACCCGGCCGTCGTCGGGGGCGAAGGCGTTCGCGCACACGCCGAACACCGAGCCGAGCGGGCCGCCCAGCCGGACGAAGAACCCGCAGCCGGCGCAGACTCCGGGCGCCGCGTGCGCGAGCGGGCTCTTGGGCCCGTGCTCGCTGACGTACCAGCGCATCCCGGTGTCATCGCGGCCCGCCGGTGACAGCACCCGGCCCTGCGGCGGCACCAGGCCGGCCGCCACGGCGGGGTTCCCGGCGAACGGCTCCGCCAGCGTCGCCACGATCACGGACAACTCCTCGGCGTCCGCGAGCCCGTCATCACCGGCGAGGGCGGCCGCGGGCACCAGCCGCTCGTCGTCGGCGGCCGTGGGCAGGATGTCGCCGACCCCCAGGTCGCCGGGGCGGAGCCGTTCCCGCCACGGCACCCACTCCGGCGCCAGGATGGACTCCGGGCCGGGCAGGAGCACGCTCTCGCTCACGGTGGCGGTCTTGGCACGGGACGCCCGGGTCAGCGTGACCGCCCAGCGCCAGCCGCGGTAAGCGGGATCGAGGCAGGCGAACAGGTGGGTGACCACCCGGTCCGCCTCGGCCGCCACGCCGGCGTGCTCGCCGACGGAACCGGGCCCCGCCACCTCGATGGCGGCGGCACGGGCGAGGTCGACCGCCTGGACGCAGATCTCGTCCGGCTCAGGGTTGCGCGCGCGAAGTGGGCTCACGGTCAGTAATTGTTCCCCATTCGGGTGCATGCTTGCACGACGGTGCGGCCAGTCCGCCAGCCGCGGGCCGGTCCGCCGTTCCGGTGACCGGCCCCAACACAGAATACTGGGAGGCATGGGATGGGATGAGGCCTGGACGGCGGCCAGGCAGGCGGCCAGGGCGGTCACCGCAGCCGCGCGGTCCGGTGGCCGGGCGGGCGCGGGAGCCGCACGCCGTACCAGCCGGGTCGTGCACCGTATGACCGGTGCCTCGGGGGCGGGCAGGACCGGGCTGGCAAGCCTCATCGAGCTCACCGCCGCGGGCGGCGCCGGCGACGCCTTCGTGACCATCGCCCTGGCGGGCACGCTGTTCTTCAGCACCTCGCTCGACCAGGCACGGGGCCGGATCGCACTCACCCTGATCATCACGATGGCGCCGTTCGCGGTGCTGGCGCCGGTGATCGGGCCGCTGCTGGACCGGGCGCAGCAGGGCCGCAGGTACCTGCTGGCGGGCACGCTGATGGCGCGCGGCCTGCTGTGCTGGGGCATGGTCGACGCGGTGCTGCACAACGACGTGGTGGAACTGCTCCCCGCCGCGTTCGGCGTGCTGGTGCTGCAGAAGGCCTACGCGGTGACCCGCGCATCGGTCACGCCCAGGCTGCTGCCCAAGGAGATCGCCCTGGTCACGGCCAACGCGCGCACCGGTATGGCGTCGCTGGTCGCCTCCACCGTGGCCGGGCTGGTCGCGCTGGGCGTCGATTACGCGGCCGGCGGCGGGGTCAACGGCGCCGCCTGGGTGCTGCGCGTCGGGACCCTGGTCTACATCGCCGCGACCGCGCTCAGCTTCCGGGTGCCCGACCACGTGGACTCCCTCGACCGCAAGCCGGAGACCGGCGATCCCAGCCAGGCGGCCACGGTGCCTAACACCGGCCCGGCCGGCGGCGGGACGGGCCGCGGCCCCGGGGGCCGTGGACCGGGCGGTACGGTGCCGCTCGGGGCCGAGCAGCACCGCCCGGCGGGACAGGCGCCGGGGGGCGCCGCGCCGGGCAGCCGCGGCCGGTCCGTGCCCCGGCCGGGGCTGCGAACGCTGCGCCAGGTGGGGCCGGTCGTCGCCGAGGCGATGCGCGCCAACGCCACCCTGCGCGCGTTCGGCGGCTTCACCGTGTTCTTCCTGGCGTTCCTGCTCCGGACCGTGCACTTCCACGGGGTGAACGACAAGGTAGCGCTCGGCGGGCTGCTGGCGGCCGCCACCATCGGGGGGTTCCTCGGCACCGCGCTCGGCTCGGCGCTGCGGTCCCGCCGCCCGTTCGTGATCACGTTCGGCATGCTCGCTGCCGCCACGGTCGTGACGGCGGGCGGCGCCCTGTTCTTCGGTCTGTGGGCGGCGCTCGCGGTGGCCCTGGTCGCGGCGTTCGGCCAGGTCCTCGGCAAGCTGGCGCTCGATTCCACCGTGCAGCAGGAGATCGGCGAGGAGATCAGGTCGTCCGCCTTCGCCGCCTCGGAGACGCTGCACCAGCTTGCCTGGGTGGCCGGCGGGCTGGCGGGCGTGGCGCTGTCCCTGACGTCCAGCGGGGTCGCCGGGATGACCGTGGCCGCCATCGGGCTGGGCCTGTCGTTCCTGTTCCTGCTCTCCCAGCGGCGCCGCCGCATCCTCGCGGCGCGGCATTCCCGCCCGCAGGCGGTGTCTTAGTGGTCAGGGCTCCACGTCGTCGGCCACCGCGCGCAGCAGCGCGGCGATCTTCTTCGCGTCGCGGGCGTCCGGGTGGCGGCCGCGCCGGTAGGAAGCCGACAGGTCGTCGAGCAGCTTGATCAGGTCCTCGACAAGGATCACCATCTCGTCGGGATTCTTGCGGCTCACCTTGGCCACCGTCGGCGCCGGATCGAGCACCCGCACCTGGAGGGCCTGCACACCCCGCCGGCCCTCGGCCACGCCGAATTCCACGCGCTGGCCGGACCTTAGTACCGTGCCGGCCGGCAGCGCGGAGGAGTGGACGAAGACCTCACCGCCTCCATCGCGACTGAGGAAGCCGAACCCTTTGTCGGCGTCATACCATTTGACCTTGCCAGTGGGCACGGACAGACCTCACGGGGAATAGCAGTCGGGCAGGTTCGCGCGCGAGCGCCATCCCAGGTTAGTCGCTCTCGCCTCCGCGAGGTCAGTCCCGGCGATGCTCGTGACAGCGGCGTGACCCCGGCAGAACGCACCGGGGCCACGCCTTCCGCGGCCCCCACGCTCAGATGGTGCTGGGACGGGATCGCGTGAGTGACCGGGAATCAGAGCGCATTCGACCGCTCGCTCAAATTCAGGAGGTCTCGCCACGCTTATACCCTGGAGTTATCGCAGATAATCACGGGATAGTTACCCGTAATCACCAAAATTCTTGACCCAAACCGCATGGTCTGCCGCCGGGCCGGAACACGGCCAGGTGCGCGCCGCACGGCCGGCGGGCACGGGCCACCCGGTCCGGTTGCGGGGCGGGGATCACGACCGGGTGCGCGCCATGGGCCCGGAAAGTGCGCGGCGGGCGGGTGGCCCGCCGGCACGCGGCGCGGCGCCACCGGAACCCCCGGGCGACCGGCTCGCGGGCGGTCTCAGCGCACGATGTGCTTCCAGGGCGGGTTCTTTGCCCGCGGCCCCTTGGATACCCGCCGGGCCAGGTAGGCGGCGGTGAGCACGGAACCCACTCGGACCATGAGGCCGAAGCTCACCCGGACCGCGTGGAAGTAGATCAGGATGGCATTGCCGGTACCGCCGATGAACAAGGCGGTGAACACCGAGGCCACCAGCGTGACCAGCAGGGGGCCGGTGACCGCGAGCAGCTTGTCCCGGCCATCCCACAGCCGCGAGAACACGCCTACCACGGCGCCGATCGGCCAGAACGGGAACGGCAGGATCAGCCCACCGAGACCGAGAAACAGGATGGCGACGGTCTCCAGCACGTGGTCGCGGGCCTGACGGCCGACGCTGGCGGCGAGCGTGTCTGCCCCGCCGGAGGTTCCGCTCCTCCCCGGGACATGCCCCATCAGCCAGTCAATCGGGCCGGCGTGCCCCGCGCGCCCGGGCCCGCCGGGCGGTGCCCCGGTACCCGGCGGGGCCTCGCCCCGTGGGCCGGTGCCCGGGGCGGCCGCTTCCGGGGCGGTCGCTTCCGGGGCGGTCGCGGCCCGGGAGTCGGTGCTGCGCAGCCTGCGTGGACCGCTAGCCCGCGGGCCGGCGTCGCGGGGCCCCGTGGCCCGGGCGCCGGCGCCCGGCTGCCCGGCGGCGCGCGCACCGGCATCGCGCTGGCCCGCGGGGCGCAGCACAAAGCGCCGCGGGCCGGCGCCCTGCGCCGCGGCGGGCGCGTCGGCCGCCCCGGCTGCCCCGGTGACAGGGCCGTCCGGCCCGGTGACGGAACCATCCGTCACGGTCCCGTCCGGTGTCGGCTGGGCCAGCCTGCCCGACAGCGGCTGGGTGTCGGAGTTGGGCCGCCGCCGTGCCGTCAGGGGACGGTTCATCCGGGGCCCGGTGAGGGCGGCCGCCGCGGCCTCGCCCTCCTCCTTGCTTGCTGCCCGGCTCTTGACCCAGCCGCGGTCGATCCGGGTGCGTTCCTCGGTGACGAGGTCCTCCGGCTTGCCCAGCCTTGCCAGTACCTCGATGACGTGCTCGGGATCGGTGCGTGTCCCCGGGGGCCCGACCTCCCGGTCGATGAGGGCCCTGGTGCGGCCGACAAAGGCCATCCTGGCCCCCTTGGGGAGCAACCGCGCGGCTTGTGCCACCCGGGTCAGGTAGTCGGTCACAATCTGCTCGCCGGTGAGGTTGGGACGTGCCCTCATGCCCCGATCATCCCCTCTTATCCGCAAAATGTGGAGGCCCTCGCCCACTTTGAAAGTTGCAATGCACACACAGCCGCAAACGGGGAGTAAGCAAGCGCAACGCTTGAGCAACGCCGGAGCGGGGGGCGGGCCGACGCTCACCCCCCGGCGGGATCGCCGCCAGCCGGGCCCGGGCCGGGACAGAAGGCCGGAGGGGTGGCCCCGCATCGCGGGGCCACCCCTAACTACGGGCGCCAGGCGCCCACTGGCACGGGCGACGTGCCCGCTGGCGCGGGCCGCCTGCCCATGGCACGGACTAGAAGTCCATGTCACCGCCGCCGGGGGCAGCAGGTGCCTTCTCCTTCTCCGGCTTCTCCACGATCACTGCCTCGGTGGTGAGGAAGAGACCGGCGATCGAAGCGGCGTTCTGCAGCGCGGACCTGGTGACCTTGGCCGGGTCGATGATCCCCGCCTTGAACATGTCGACGTACTCGCCGTTCGCGGCGTCAAGGCCGTGAGCGACCGGGAGCGTCTTGACCTTCTCGACCACCACGCCGCCTTCGAGGCCGGCGTTCACGGCGATCTGCTTGAGCGGCTCCTCCAGGGCCCGGCGCACGATAGTGGCACCGGTGGCCTCGTCACCGACCAGGTCCAGCTTCTTGAACGCCTCCGTGCCCGCCTGGAGCAGGGCCACGCCCCCACCGGGGACGATGCCTTCCTCCACGGCGGCCTTGGCGTTGCGCACCGCGTCCTCGATGCGGTGCTTGCGCTCCTTCAGCTCGACCTCGGTGGCCGCGCCGGCCTTGATCACCGCAACGCCGCCGGCCAGCTTGGCCAGCCGCTCCTGCAGCTTCTCGCGGTCGTAGTCGGAGTCGGTGTTCTCGATCTCGACACGGATCTGGTTGACCCGGCCCGCGATCTGGTCGGCGTCGCCCGCGCCATCGACGATGGTGGTCTCGTCCTTGGTGACGACGACCTTGCGCGCGCGGCCGAGCAGGTCGAGGTCCGCGGTCTCCAGCTTGAGGCCGACTTCCTCGCTGATCACCTGGCCGCCCGTGAGGGTGGCGATGTCACCGAGCATGGCCTTGCGGCGGTCACCGAACCCGGGCGCCTTCACCGCGACCGACTTGAACAGGCCACGGATCTTGTTGACCACCAGGGTCGCCAGCGCCTCGCCCTCAACGTCCTCGGCGATGATGACCAAGGGCTTGCCGGACTGCACGACCTTGTCGAGCAGCGGCAGCAGGTCCTTGTTCGCGGACACCTTGGAGTTGACGATCAGGATGTAGGGGTCTTCGAGGACCGCCTCCATCCGCTCGGGGTCGGTGGCGAAGTAAGGCGAGATGTAGCCCTTGTCGAAGCGCATGCCCTCGGTGAGCTCAAGCTCCAGGCCGAAGGTGTTGCTCTCCTCGACGGTGATGACGCCTTCCTTGCCGACCTTGTCCATCGCCTCGGCGATCATCTCGCCGATCGCGGTGTCACCGGCGGAGATGGAGGCGGTCGAAGCGATCTGCTCCTTGGTCTCCACGTCCTTGGCGCGCTTGGACAGTTCCTCACTCACCCGCTCCACCGCGGCCTCGATGCCGCGCTTGAGCGACATCGGGTTGGCGCCGGCGGCGACGTTGCGCAGGCCCTCGCGGACCAGCGCCTGAGCGAGCACCGTCGCCGTCGTGGTGCCGTCACCGGCGACGTCGTCGGTCTTCTTCGCAACTTCTTTGACCAGCTCGGCGCCGATCTTCTCCCACGGGTCATCGAGCTCGATCTCCTTGGCGATGGACACACCATCGTTGGTGATCGTGGGGGCGCCCCACTTCTTCTCGAGCACCACGTTCCGGCCCTTCGGGCCGAGGGTTACCTTCACGACGTCGGCTAGTTGGTTCATACCGCGTTCGAGGCCGCGCCTTGCGTCCTCGTTGAACGCGATCATCTTGGCTGCCATAGGCTCCAGTCCTCCGGAAACTATGCGGCTACCGGCGGATCGAGCCGACGCCCGCGACGGCCGGCCTTCGCTGTGGCAGTCCCTTCCTGCACAGGTGAGGCCTCATCGCCCCGATCCCGCCTTGGCGCTGTCACTCTCATGCCGAGAGTGCCAACGACCTGTTTAGCACTCTCAGGTCGAGAGTGCAAGCTGATCTTGCCGGCAGGGCCGGGTCACAACGCGCTGAGCAGGGACTTGCGGTCACGGGGCGGGGGCTTGCGACACCACGGGCAAAGCGCCCGGAAGTAGAGATCGAGCCTCTCCCCTAGCTCACCTGATACCAGGCCAACCCCAACGGTCCCACTTCCCCCGTACAGGTTGCCGTGACGGCCAAGGCTGGCCCCGGCAGGGGCTGGAGTGGGTGATGGCCCGGCACCCGCGTCCGGGTGCCGGGCCATGAGCAGGCTTGGTTAGCGGTTACTGCAAGCGGACGGACTCGGCCTGCGGTCCGCGCTCACCCTGCGTGATGTCGAACTCGACCCGCTGGCCCTCCTCAAGGCTGCGGTAACCATCCATGAGGATGGCGGTGTGGTGCACGAACACGTCCCTGCCACCGTCGACCGCGATGAAGCCGTAGCCCTTGTCCGCGTTGAACCACTTGACGGTGCCCTGAGCCATTACTCAACAACTCCCTAACTATGCTCGGGCTTTCTCAGATCCCGCCCTTGCTTCTGCGGAACCTGCGATCGCGGTTGGTCTAGCGCCAGACAAGTGTTTGCTTGCCCTTCTCGCCGCCCGACTGCGACCGGGTATGACCATACCCCCTGCCGTGCGCCCGCGTGACCAGATACTCGCTGAATGCGGCCAGGAAACTCGGCCGGGCCGCCGGGGAAACACGGACACGGTGGTCAGCACGGGTGAAAACGGATCAGTTGCGGTGGTCGGCCGGGGGTCAGCCGCCCGCCACCGCCGGTATCACGGAAACGCGGGACCCGGCCGGCACAGGCGTGTCCAGCCCATCGGCGAACCGCACATCCTCGTCGCCCACATACACATTGACGAAGCGGCGCAAATTACCCGCATCGTCCACGATCCGGCCGGCCAGGCCCGGATACGCCGTGTCGAGGCTGGCGAGAACCTCCCGCAAGGTACCCGGGTCCGCGCTCACCTCGGCGGAGCCGCCGGTGAACGTGCGCAGGATCGTCGGAATTCGGACGGATACGCTCATCCGCGGCCGCCTTTCTCTGTCGCCGGCTTTGTGATCATGACCGTCCTGGTCCCGGGGACAGCTTTGTGATCATGACCGTCCTGGTCCCGGGGACAGCAACGTCATGGTCACGGGCGGGAAGCACGGGTCACGCCGCATGGGACGACTCCCACGCCTCGAACGCCTCCAGCGTTGGCCGGATCGCTCCCGCTCCCGGCCACCCGCCGTCCCCGGCGGGGGCCCCCACCGCGTCCAGCGTCTTCAGGCCGTCGCCCGAGTTGATGAAGACCGTTTCCGCGGCGGGGTCGAGCACGCCGTCATCGAGGAGGCGGCGCAGCACCCCGAGGGTCACCCCGGACGCGGTCTCGCCGAAGACGCCTTCGGTGGCGGCGAGCAAGCGTATTGCATGCACAACGTCGTCGTCGCTCACGTCTGCCACCGCGCCGCCGGTGCGCCGCACGACATCGAGCACATACGGGCCGTCGGCGGGGTTGCCGATGGCCAGCGACTTGGCGATGGTGTCCGGCTTGACCGGCTGCACCACGTCGTGCCCGGCGCGGAACGCGGCGGCCACCGGCGCGCACCCGGCCGCCTGCGCGCCGAACACCCGGTACTTGGTGTCGGCCACCAGGCCGAGCTCGATCAGCTCGCGGAACGCCTTGTCGATCTTGACAAGCTGCGCGCCGGACGCGACCGGCACCACGATCTGCTCCGGCAGCCGCCAGCCGAGTTGCTCGGCGATCTCGTAACCGATGGTCTTGGAGCCCTCGGCGTAATAGGGGCGCACGTTGACGTTCACGAACGCCCAGTCCTCCCGGTCGTCGGCAAGCTCGGAGGCGAGCCGGTTCACGTCGTCGTAGGTGCCGTCGACCGGCACCAGGGTGCCACCGTAGACCGCGGTGGCGGCGATCTTCTGCGGCTCCAGGTCGGCCGGGATCAGCACGACCGAGCGGATCTGCGCGCGGGCGGCGGCGGCGGCCACCGCGTTGGCCAGGTTGCCGGTGGACGGGCAGGCCAGCACCTTGTAGCCCATCTCGACCGCGGCGGCCAGCGCGACCGCGACCACCCGGTCCTTGAACGAATGGGTCGGGTTGCCGCGCTCGTCCTTCAGCCACAGCGCGCGCAGTCCCAGTTCCCTGGCGAGCTGGTCGGTGCGCGCGAGCCTGGTCCAGCCGGGCTCGGTGTTGGGCGTGGCGGCGATGCCCTGCGGCACCGGGAGCAGGCTCGCGTACCGCCAGATGTTCGCCGGCCCGGCCTCGATGCTGGCCCGGGTCACCTGCGGCAGTTCGTAGCCGACCTCCAGCGGCCCGAAACACTCCACGCACGCGTGGCTGGCGCCGAGGGCCGCGGTGGCGCCGCATTCGCGGCAGAACAGGTGGGTTGCGAAGCCGAAACGGGACGGGGTGCTCGCTGACGTGGTCACGGTGCGGGGCCTTTCTTCCCTCATCTGTCCCTGCGGCCGGACGGCCGCGGGCCGGAGTTGGCACCTGCCGTGACGAGCCCCGCAAGCGCCGGCCCGCACCTGCCAGCACCCCCCAGGCACCGCCCGGGAGCTCCAGGAGGTCGCCCTAGAAGTAACCCCGGCCAACGGGGGCGGCCCTAGAGGTGGCCCCAGCCAACAGGGGCCGCTCCTAGAAGTGACCCCCAGCCGAGGCCGGGGGTTCCAGGGGGGTCGCCCCCCTGGGCCAGCACTGCGGACCAACGCGCAGGCGGCCGAAGCCGACCAGCAGCATTCGCCGTCACGGTGGTTGCCGGGGCTTCACAGGGCCGTATCCCTCCACCCCTCTGGATGAGCGTTATGAAGTTGTGCTCACAACCTTAACCGATGGCGGCAAGCGAGTTCCGGGCCGCTGACCCCGCCCGCGCGGTGATCGGCTGATGCCCTAACCTCACCTTCCATGAGCGCCGAACCCGCGGGACGGGTACTGATCGCGTCCAACCGGGGGCCGGTGTCGTTCACGCTCGGCGACGACGGGCGGCTGACCGGCTGCCGTGGCGGGGGCGGGCTGGTGGCGGGGCTGTCGGCGCTGGCGGGGCGGGCCGAGGTGCTGTGGGTGTGCGCCGCGCTGAACGACGCCGACCGGGCCGCCGCCCGCGGCACGACGGACGGGCAACTCGACGTGCCGCTCGCCGCCGGCGGCGCCGCGAGCGACGGGCCGCGGTCGGTGGTGCGGATGCTCGACATCCCCGCCCCGGTGTTCGACCGGGCCTACAACGGGATCGCCAACTCCACCCTGTGGTTCATCCACCACCTGCTCTTCGACACCCCGAACCGGCCCCTGTTCGGGCTCGCGTTCCGCCGCGAGTGGGAGTCGTTCCGGGCCTACAACGCCGCCTTCGCCGACGCGCTCGCCGAGGGCGCCGGGCCGGCCGGCGCGGGCACCAGGGCCATGGTGCAGGACTACCATCTGACGCTGGTGCCCCGGATGCTCGCGCAGCGCCGCCCCGACCTGGCGATCGCGCACTTCTCGCACACCCCGTGGGCGCCGCCGGACTACTTCGCGCTGCTGCCCGACGGCGTGGCGCGCGAGGTCCTTGAGGGCATCCTCGGTGCCGACCACGCCGGGTTCCACGCGCAGCGCTGGGCCAGCGCGTTCCTTGACTGCTGCGAGGCGGTGCTCGGCGCCCAGGTGGACCGGGTGGCGCAGACTGTCCGGCACGGAGGTCACACCACCACGGTGGGCGTCCACGCGCTGGGCGTGGACGCGCCGCAGTTGCGTGCCCGCGCCGCGGCCGACGACGTGCAGGCGCACGTCACCGCGCTGACCGAGGCGGCGGCAGGCCGGCGGCTGATCGTCCGGATCGACCGCACCGAGCTGTCCAAGAACATCGTCAGGGGGCTGGCCGCCTACCGTGAGCTGCTGATCACCTGGCCGCAGTGGCGGGGCCGGGTCGTGCACGTGGCGTTCGCCTACCCCTCCCGCCACGACCTGCCCGAATACCGCGAATACACGGCCAGCGTGCAGCGGACGGCACGGGAGATCGTGGATGAGTTCGGCACCGAGGACTGGGCTCCGCTCGTGCTGCAGGTCAACGACGACTACCCGCGCTCGCTCGCCGCGTACCGGCTGGCCGACGTGCTGCTGGTCAACCCCGTCAGGGACGGCATGAACCTGGTCGCCAAGGAGGGCCCGCTGCTGTCCGAGCGGTCGTGCGCGCTCGTGCTGTCCCGCGAGGCCGGCGCGGCCGCCGAGCTGGCCGAGGGCGCCCTGCTGGTCAATCCATACGACGTCTCCGCCACGGCGCAGGCCTTGCACGAAGCGCTGAGCATGAAAAGTGCCGAACGGAAACGCCGTGGCAATCTCCTTGCCCGGGCGAGCGCCGCGTGCCCACCGGAGCAGTGGCTTGCCGCCCAGCTCGGCGCGCTCGGGATGGCGGCGCCCCCGCGGCGCCGCCCGCGTAGGCGGCTGCGGCGTCAGCCGGTGTGAGCGGCCACCGCGTCGGCCAGCCAGACCAGTAGGGCGCTGACCCCTTCCGGGCCGTCGAGGACCAGGTCGGCGTGGGCCGCGAGCGCGGTGACCTCGTCCGAGGCGCTGCACACCGTGACGCCGGCGCGCCCGGCGGCGCGGGCCGCGCGGACGGCCTCGAAGGCGGGGAGGTCGCCGAGGTCATCACCGGCGAACAGCACCGCGGCGGGGTCGCGCTCTTCGATCAGGGCGGCGAGCGCGGCGCCCTTGTTGACGCCGGGAGGACGCAGCTCGATGACCAGCCGCCCGGGCTTGGCGTCCAGGCCCGCCCCGGCGGCGAACTCGCCAAGCGGGCCGGTCAGCCGCGCGAGCGCCGCCTGCGGGTCGGCGGTCCGGCGGACGTGTACCACCAGGGCGTGGCCCTTGTCCTCCACCTGGGTTCCCTTGGGCGCGCCGGCCGCGGCGAGCGCCGCGGGCAGCCGGGCACGGGCCCCGGCGACCTGCGGCGGCGGCGGGGGCGAGGTGAGCTGGCCCGCTTCCCACCGCTCGAAACCGTGCTGCCCGATCACGATCAGGCCGGGGATACACGCGAACCCGCCCAGTTCCACCGCGACCGAGGCCGGCCGGCCGGTGATGACCGCGAGGGTGCCGACCGCCGTGGCGAGCCGGCGCAGGGCGGGCAGCACGCCGGGGTGCGGGCGGGCCGCGGAGGGCTCGCTGACGATCGGCGCGAGCGTGCCGTCGAAGTCCAGCGCGATCAGCGCGCGGGCAGGATCTGCCGCGATGGCGGCAAGGCCGACCGCGCCCTCGGGAGTCGCCGCTGCGGGGAGCGACACCCGCGGCCGCGGCCCAGGGCGTGCCCCGTAGGTCATCCAGCCTGCTGCGCGTCCACCGGACCGGCGCCTCGCTGCGTTGTCGTCGTCGCCCATAGAACCACTATGGGCTCCTCCTCCGCCTTGCGATGCATCCCGCCGACGGCCGCTCGCGACGGCATAGACCCACGGGACACGCCCTAATCACGCGGCGCCACCCTCCCCGTGGCCGGCGCGGGCCGAGCGGATCCGCTCGCGGCGCGACCGCTGCCGGCGCAGCCGCTTGACCAGCACCGGGTCCGCGGCCATCGCTTCCGGCCGGTCGATGAGCTCGTTGAGCATCTGGTAATAGCGGGTCGCGGAGAGCCCGAGCTGGTCGGAGATCGCCTGCTCCTTGGCACCCGGCTGCCGCCACCAGTGCCGCTCGAAGGCCAGAACCCGGGTCTCGCGCTCGGACAGTGGCGCCACCTGCCTCACGCTCCTCCCGTGATCGAAGTCCCCCGCCGGCGCAATCCGCGCATCGCCCCGATTCCGCCCGGCCCTCCATCGTAGGCAGTACCGCGGTCCTTCCGACAGCGGCCGGCGAGGGTTCTGCGGGACGGTGGGGCTTCCGGCAACCGGCCGCACGTCGTACGCTCACCGTTCGTGACCACCTTTGCCTGTCTTACCCTCCTCACCGACTACGGACTGGACGACGGGTTCGTCGCCGCCTGCCACGGAGTCGCCACGCGGATCGCCCCCGGGGTGCGCATCATCGACATCACGCACCTGGTGCCCCCGGGGGACGTGCGCCGCGGCGCGGCCATGCTCGCGCAGACCATGCCGTACCTGCCGCCCGCCGTCCACGTCGCGGTGGTCGACCCTGGCGTGGGCACCGCGCGCCGCGGCATCGCGGTGGAGGCGGGCGAGGCGATCCTGGTGGGCCCGGACAACGGCCTGCTGTCGTGGGCGGTCGCGGCGCTGGGCGGCGCGCGCCGGGCGTTCCAGCTCACCAACGGTGAACTATGGCTGCACCCGGTGTCGCAGACCTTCCACGGCCGGGACATCTTCACCCCCGTCGCGGCGCATCTGGCGTCGGGCGCGGACCTGGCTACGGTGGGTACAGAACTGGATACTGGCGATCTGGTAACCCTGCCCGCGCCGACCAGCCGGGTGCACGACCGCGAGGCCGAGGGGGAGGTGATGTCGGTGGACCGGTTCGGCAACGTGCAGCTGTCCATCGCCGCCTCCGACGCCGACCGGATCGGCATCGGGTTCGGCTCCCAGCTCGTGGTGCGCTGCGGCCGCCGCCAGCTCACCGTGCCTTACCTGGAGACTTTCGCCGCGGTCGCACCCGGCGAACTGGTCGCGTTCACCGACAGCGCGGGGCTCATCTCGCTCGCGGTGAACGCCGGGGACGCGGCGCAGCAACTGGGCCTGCCGCCCGGTGCGCACGTCCGGCTGGCGGCGGCACCGCCGTCCTAGCCCGGCGCCCCTTTGGCAAAGCACCGGAATAGGCCTGGAAATCACGGGTCAAGCCAGGTCATGCCATCGGCTCTGGCCACGAAACGGTCATGAACATGACAGAATGCGCACGTGCATCCCCGGAGGAGGGCCGCCGTGCCGCATGGTCTCCCCGAAGGCGCGCAGGCTGGCGTTTCAGCCGGCCTCCGCCGCCGCGCGCGGGCCGGCCTTGCCGCGATTGCGGGCCTGGCATTTATCGCGGCGGCCAGTTCCCCGGCGCTGGCCGATCAGGCCCGCCAGAACGAATGGTGGCTGCGCACCCTTCACGTCACGAATGCCTGGCATACGACGCGCGGGGCCGGCGTCAGCATCGCGGTGCTCGACACCGGGGTGGACCGGGCGCAAGCCGACCTGACCGGCTCGGTGACCACGGGACCGGACTACACCCACTCGGGGCGCACGCCCGGCGGGCAGTTCTGGGGGATTAACGGCACGGAAGTGGCCAGCCTTATCGCCGGGCACGGGCACGGCGCGGGCCGGGCCAATGGGATGATCGGCATCGCGCCGGCAGCCAGGATCCTCTCGGTGCGGGTGACGCTGGAAAGCAACGACCCGCAGCTCGCCAACCAGACCATTGCGGCCGGGCTGCCGGGCGCCATTGCCCGCGGCATCAGGTGGGCGGTCCGGCACGACGCGAGCGTGATCGACCTGCCGCTCGACCCGGTGCCCACGCCCGGGGCCCCCGGTTCGGGCGGCAGCCCCGCCGAGCGGGCCGCCGTTGCCTACGCGCTTGCCAAGCACGTGGTGCTGGTCGCCCCCGCCGGGGACGGGGGTGCGGGCACCGACCCGGTGAACTACCCGGCCGACTACCACGGGGTCATCGCCGTGGGCGCCTTCGACAGGCATTTCGTCAAGGCACCGTTCACCAGCCACCAGCCGTACGTCACGGTGACCGCGGCCGGGACCGGTGTCACCGCGGCAGGCCCGTCCGGAACCTACCCGCAGCTGAACAGCACCAGCATGGCGAGCGCGGTGGTCGCGGGCATCGCCGCGCTGATCCGGGCTCAGTTCCCCACGCTCACCCCGGCGCAGGTCACCAAGGCGCTCACCACGAGCACCGTGTACCGGCCGGCCGGCGGGCGGGCCGATGGCTCCGGATTCGGCACCGTCGACGCCGCCCGGGCGCTGACCGCGGCAGCGGGCATCGCGGAGACGGTGTCGAAGTCCGCCGCCTCGGGCAGCACCTCCGGCCAGGGACCCCCCTCTCCCCCGGCGGCGCACCGCGGCCCTATCCACCGGAACATCCGCGGCACGCTGATCAAGGACGCGGTCATCGCCGGCGTAGTCTTCCTCCTGCTGCTCGGGCTGATCTTCGGCATCGCGGCCTGGCGGCGACGGCGCGCGCGGTCGGCCCGCCTGGCCGAGGTCCGGGCGGCGGCCCGGGTGCCCGCCCGTAAACCGGGCCCCGCGGCGGCCAAGACGGCGGCGGCCAAGAAGCCGGCGGCCAAGAAGCCAGCGGCCAAGACGGCGGCGGCCAAGAAGCCAGCCTCGGGCAAGGCCGCCGCGAAGAAGGGGGCCGGTGGCGGGGACCGGGTCCCGGCCGCTGCCGACAGCCCGGCCGGTACCAGCAGCCCGGCTGGTGCCGGCAGTCCGGCCGCCGAGCCCCAGCTCGAGCCCGCTGGTTTCATCGCCGCGCCGCTGGGTTCGGCGATTCCCGCACCAGGACCGTCCGGCTTCACCGGGTCGGCGTCACCGGGCTTCACCGGGTCCGGTTTCACCGGGTCGGCCGCCACCTTCACGGGATCGGGCTTCACCGGGTCGGGGTCGTCCGGCATCGCGGCCGCGAGCACGCCGCCGTCCGTGCCCGCTGCCCTGCCTGGGCTCGCTGCGGCCGCGGGGCTTGGCGCGGCCACAGCGCCGGGCGCCGCCAGGCCAGACCCCGCGCCGGGGACCGCCGCGCATGGCGCATCCGCCGCGGGCGCCGTCCCGCCCGGCGACCAGGCGGCAGCCGGCGCCACGGGAACCGGCACGCCGCCGTGGGCACGGATGCAGTCGGACCCGCACGGTGCGGCGATCCCGGATAGTGCGTTCCCCGGCAGTGCGTTCCCCGGCAGTGCGTTCCCCAGCAGCGCGCTCCCCGGCATCCCCGCGGCACCGCCGGCCGGCGAGGTCGCCAGCGGGACCGGAACCGCGTTCAGCGCGGCGGGGGAGGGCGCGGGCCTGGACCGGCCGGGCAGCCGGCTGGCCCAGGGGCCGCGTCAGGCACGGGCGCAGCAGGTTTCCGGCCGGCCTCCCTGGGAACCGGCACCAGAGCCGGACAGCGAACTGCCCTGGGCCCAGCCTCTGGCGCCGTCACCTGCGGGGCCGGCCTCGCTGCCCAAGCGCGAAGAGGTGCGCCCGGACCTGCCCTGGTGGGACGAGTTGGCGCAGGAAGCGTGGCCGGGCGGCCCGAAGGCGGCGGGGCCGCATCCGCCGGTACCGCCGGTCGCGGGGACCGGCGACCGGCCCGGCCAGCAGGCCGGTCCGGCCATCTCCAGGGCCGCCCGGGGAGTGCCGGCCGCCAGGCTGGCGCCCCCCCAGCCCGACTCACCCGGGCAGGCCGGGCCCGCGGAGCGCCAGCCGGGTTACCGGTGGGACCCCGGTGCCGGCGTGCGGCCGTTCCGCGCGGCACAGGCCGAGCCCACGGGGGCAGCCGGTGGTACCGGCCAGGCATCGGCGACCGCTGCGGCGGCCACCGGTCCCGCCGCCGCGAGCCAGCCGGGCGTCTCGCCGGGCAGGCGGCCGAGCCTCGCGCTGCCCCGGCGGATCGGCAGCGCCATGCCCGACCAGGCCGGCGGTGCCAGTGTCCCCGGCCTCGATGCGAGCCTTGCCGGTGGCGCCTCCGGCGCGGGCCTTACCGGTGGCGCCTCTGGCGCGGGCCTCTCCGATGCGGGGCCGGCCGGAGCGTTCTCCGGCGCGGGGGGGACGGGTGCCGGGGCCTCCAGCGCAAGCTGGCCAGGGACCGGCGCAGGCCAGCCCCCGTTCCCGCCGGCTCCCCGGCCCGCCACGGATCCCGCGTCACCGGGTACCGGTCAGCCCGAGAAGGGGCCGTTCCCGCGGGCCATCCGCCCGCCGATGGACCCCGCGGCCGCCAGTTCCGCAGCCGGTAGCGCCGGGGCGACCGGTGGATGGGCGCCGGGCGCCGGTACAACGGGCGCCGGGCCGACCGGTGGGGCGGGGACCGGTGCCGGGACGCCGGGCGCCGGTGCAACGGGCGCCGGGCCGACCGGTGGGGCGGGGACCGGTGCCGGGACGCCGGGCGCCGGTGCCGGGTCCAGCCCGGGCCCCGCGTTCCCTGCGGCGAAACCCGAGGGCGAGGGCGCCAAGCCGAAGACCGGCGTGCCGCCCTGGGAGATCACGGACTCCTTCCTCGCCGTCCCGCCCGCCAGTGGCCCGTCATGGCCCAGCGCCGTGCCCAGGCCCCCCACTCCGCCGACCGTGCCGGCCCAGGGCACCGGGCCGGTCTCGGCCGACAGCACGGACAGCTTCCCCGATGTGGATTCCGGGCCGGCGGGGCGGTCCTTCCCTCGGGCGGACCCGGGTGACAGCACCGAGATCTTCCCCGCGATCCGGCCGCGTGCCGACCTGGAAGATGCGTTCCGCCTGTTCCCCCCGGTCCGCGGCACCGGCAACAGCGGGATCGAAAACAAGCCGCCCGAAGCCGACACAGATTAACGGTCCCATCCGGGCGGATATCCCCAGCACCCGCCCCTCGCCGGGGCACCAGACCGGCCCGGGAAACCCCTCTCGCGTTTCCCCCACCCCGGGTGAGCGTCACACTCCGGGGATCGGGTGCCGTGGCAACTGGCGTTCAGCCACTTGCCACGGCACCCGGCCCACGCAAACCAGCCCCGAGCGCTCTAACGCCCGCCCTCCGCCGCCAGTTCGTCTTTGCGCACCGACGCGTACACGGGCACGTATTCCTGCCCGGACAGGCCCCCGATGGCCTTCATCACCTCGTCGGTGATCGCCCTGCGGGCCCGGGCCGCCGGCTTGTGGTCCCGGTACTCCTCGAACGTGAGCGGCTCACCTACCCGGATGCCGACCCGGTGCAGGGACGGGACGGTGTGCCCGGGAGCCAGCACCCGGTCGGTGCCGATCATGGCCACCGGAACGACCGGCATCCCGGAGGCCAGCGCCAGCCAGCCGACTCCGGTCCGGCCCCGGTAGAGCCGGCCGTCCGGTGACCGGGTTCCCTCCGGGTAGATGCCGAACAACTCCCCGGCCCTCAGCAGGCCCAGCGCCGCTTCCAGCGTCTCCTGTGCCGCGCGGGTGTCGGCACGGTCTACAGACAGCTGCTTGGTGGCCCGCATATAGGCGCCGGCGAACCGCTGGCCGGGACGTTTGCCGGTGAAGTACTCCGACTTGGCGGCGAAGGTGACCGGGCGAGCGAGCATCAGTGGGAGGAAGATCGAGTCGACCAGGGACAGGTGGTTGGACGCGAGGATCGCGCCACCGGTGGCCGGGATGTGCTCGCCGCCTGTGACCTCGGGGCGCCACAGGAGGCGAATTAGTGGCCCGGCGACCGTCCGGGACACGCGGTACTTCACTTGAACCCTCCACGCCAGTCGTCAGCCGAAGTTCAACGATATCCGTGGACCGGGCGATCGCGGCGAAACGGTCGCGGCGGCCGGTTCCCGGCCGGCGGTACCCGCGCCGGTACCCTCGCGCGGCGCGGCGGACAGGATCACCGCGGCCAGTGGCAGCAGGAACGGCAGTGCGGTGCGGCCGCGGGCACCGGATCCCGGCCGCGCCGTACAACACCACGGCGGCGTTGGCCAGGCCGTAGAACCGGCCCGCCGTCAGGGCGGAGAAGCCGAACGGGGTCTCCCGCCTCAGCCGCGACCCGGTCATCATGTCCAGCGCGATCACCCCGGCCCTGACCCCGCGATCACCCCGGCCCTGACCCCGCGATCACCCCGGCCCTGACCCCGCGGCCACACCGGCCGGCCCGCTCAGGCCCCAGTGCAGATATTCCCGCCAGCCGTCCGCGGCGCGAACGTGGACGCGGGCTGCGGCGTGCTCGCCGCCGGTCCCAAGGTGACGGTCGTCCCGTAATCGGCCCCGAGCAGCAGCGTGATGTGCCCGGTGCCGATGGCTTCCGCTGGCCCGGAGATCTGGGACAACGAGACGCCGGGCAGATCCTTGGCCAGCAGCAGGGCCTCCGCCTCCTGGCCCGCGTGGTAGCGGATCACCGTCTGGCTGGTGTCCTGGCTGCTGGCGGCCCTGGTGCGGGGCACCTTGAAACCGTATTGCTGCAAGGCCGGGCCCACCGTGTCCTGCAACCCGAGGGTCGTAGTGCCGTTCATCACGACCACGGAGATCTTGGACCGGGACAGGTGCGGCACGCGCGGGCGGGCGAGCAGCGCCCGGCTCACCGGCACGTCGTTGCGGAAGGCCTGGAAGATCAGGCTGTCCTGGGGCTGCGTCCAGAGCAGGTTGGCGGTGTCGGCGGGGTCCACGTAGGAGCGCGGGTAGGTGGGCAGCGTGAAGAAGGTGACCTTGCCGGGCGGCAGGCTCTTCAGGCTCGTGGCCAGGTCATAGAGGCCGCGGATGCCGCCGAGCTGGGTGTCGATCGTCAGCGATCTGGTCGCCGCGTCGAGGAACCGGTACAGCGCGAGCGGGTTGAGTTCCTTGCTCTTGACGCGGCCGACCAGCGCGGACATGAACGCCTGCTGCCGGGTGATGCGCTCCAGGTCGCTCCCGTTGCCGAGGGTGTACCGGGCGCGGACGTAACCGAGCGCCTGCTTGCCGTTCAGCAGGTGATGGCCCGCCGACAGGTGCAGCCCCGATTTGGGGTCGTTGATCGGCTTGGTGTTGCACTCGGGCACGCCGCCGACGGCGTTGACCATGTCCTTCAGCCCATCGAAGTTCACGACGACGAAGTGATCGATGTGGATGTGGGTGTCGCTCTCGACGGTCTTGATGACGCACGCCGTACCGAGCGCGGTCTTGTTCCCGTAGAGGTTGCCGATCGTGAACGCCTCGTTGATCTTGAACGACTGCGCCGCAGCCAACTGGCCGTTGCCCATCCGGCAGGCGGGGATGTTCACCCAGGAGTCGCGCGGGATGGACATCACGTCGGCCCACTTGCGGCTCGCCGCGATGTGCACGACCAGCAGCGTGTCCGAGTGATCGGTGTTGAGCTGAGCGGCGCTGCCATAGCCACGGCCCTGCCCCTGCCTGGTGTCCGAGCCGATCACCAGGATGTTCTCCGCCTGCGGATGCAGGTCCACGGGCCGGCTGCCGAGCAGGCCCGAGACATTGACCTGGTGCAGGTTGGCGTTCAGGTGCCGGTACACGAGGTAGGCGCCCGCCGCGGCGAGCACCAGGACGACCGCGAGCGACCCGGCCACCCAGGCGAGGATCTTCTTCCGGCGGCTCCAGCCCGGGGGGACGACCGGCATCGGCGCGGTGGGGGGCGGAGGTGGCGGGCTCGGCGCGCCGACGGGGGCGGAGGTGCCCGCTCCCGCGGTCCCGGCCTCGTCGGCCGTGGCATCCCCGGCGGCATCGGCAGGATGCATAGCCTCTCCCTGTCCGGCACAGTGGGGCGACCTGGATCCCACGTCACTTCAGACAAAACGCAAAAAAGGCCTGCAAAGTTTCCCCCGCTGGCAGGACCGATTCGCAATCGGAACCCGGGCCGCGATCGCCGACCGCAGGCTCCCTACCCCGCGGTCGCCGCGACATTCGCCGCAGGTCAGTCTTCACTGATCTTCTGGTCGATTGCTCGACAAAGTATCGTAGGACAGGCTTTACCCCGACTTTACTAAGGAGCGCTGCGGGACCTTGGCTCTGTGACAGCGACCGTCGGCGGGGGCGCAGTGGGTTGGGATGCGGGCGACCGCGCACGCGCTACGGGACGGCCGCGACCGGATGATGCGTTGGGTTACGTTCGCGGATCCCATCGGCAAGCGTCGCGGCAGACCGCGTTACGGCGCCCACCGCGGACGTCTGTCGACGGCCTTGGTATCCATGTGACGGTGCGAGCGACCGACCCGTCAGTCTGGACTGCGGCCAGGCCTTGGGGCGGGCAGCGACGGACGGCTGTCAGCGCTCCTCGCTGCGGAGGGTGGCCAGCAGGTCTCGAAGTCCTCCCGCACGGGCGCAGCACCGGGCGCGGCAGCCGGCGCGCGCCGCCACCACGCTGGCAGTGCCGTGCGCCTGGCCTCCTTCTGGGCCACGTATGCCGACCTGCTCGGCGCGGTTGTGGCTATTTTTTGGGTGATCTCGGGTGTCCAGGAGCGTGGGCCCGGCCATGATATCCCTCCCTTCTTGCATGAATCTGCAGGTGAGAGAGCTCAAAGGTGCCTGGGAACATCGAGCCGGTGAGCGGATTCGAACCGCTGGCCTGCCGTTTACAAGACGGCTGCTCTGCCGACTGAGCTACACCGGCGCGGACTCGGTGCATGGTAGCCCACCCGGAGGTTGACATGCGCATCTATACCCTGACCTGGTCGTCTGCCGTCATGGTTGCGGCCCGCAGCGTGTGGGCGATCGCGTTTGTGCGTCCGGTCGACACCGGGCGAGGGCGGCCCGCGGCGGCTCCCTGTGCCAAATACGTGCCAAAGTTCGGGACCTCCCGCATGAGCCGCAACAGGTGGCGAGCCTCGAGCGTCTGTTCACGGCTGTGAAGGGGATCTCATGCCGTCGGCGGTGACGGTCGCTGGCTCCGGCGTCGTTGGCGGTTGGCCTCGTGGCCACTAACTCGCCGCGACCGCTTGCCGCTTGCAGAAGCCCCGCCAGCGTTTCCAGCAAGACCGTTGGCCCGGACCGACTATCTGAGACCGTTGACCGTCAGATCCGTGGCTCGTGGGCGGCAGGGTCGTTGAGCTCGTCGCGCTCTGGCGGGGATGGTAGAGGCCGGATCCGGTCGGCCAGGTCTGTCCCGGCTTGATCGCACCTTCACCGCTGCCTACCACAGTTCACGTTAGCATCATCAAGATCATAGGTATAACCACTACCTCTGACACTTTCATGACTTCAAGTCACTTACGAAACCGCCATCTGCAGCGTACTCGACTGAACCGCTAAGGTGCGAGGCTAGCCGCACGACCCGAATACTGGTTACCATCACTGGGGCAAACGCACCACCCAGGTCCAGCATCATGTGCTGATCCTTAGAGGGGTCATCTTCGAGGTGTTAGATACGAAGGATGGCGAACATGACTGAGGCGACGCTTAAACTTCATGCGGTTCAGCAGGAGCCAGCTACGCCGCGGTGGCAGCCTAAGGTGCTGTCTTCGCCGATATCGGTTAAGGACCTCATACTGAGCCTCAGGGATCAGGATATTGAGCGGGTCATGCAGGGTGCTGCCCGTCAAATCGATCGCGATGCTGCTACCTTGGGTGTCCCTGTCAGGACTCTAGCTACCCAAGTACGCTTGCACCTGCCCCGCCTCACCAGAGAAGCGCTGCAAACACGAGCGCCCAAGGCAGCATATGAGAGAGTTCGCCTCCAGGCAATCTCACGAGTGTGTGCTGCAAAATCCATGACCGATTACGCCGAAAACCTCGCTCATGCATCTCTGCTTATAGGCCAAAGCAAAGTCAGGCGTGATCTTACCATTACGTTAGACGATGGCTACACTTTGCCAATTACTCTTGAGAGCGTACGGCCCACCATAGGACATCTTATACAATCGCGGCTTCACTATCTGCAGAGTGCCCGGTGCGATACAAGCCTTCAACTTGGATTCTATCTACCGGAAGCAAGGTTTCCGCTTACATACGTAGCCTTCTCTGTCTGCGATAGGCCGTACATGCGGGATGCATTGGCGTTTCGTGATCCTGCTGTAGCTCAGGAGGAGATATTAGTCCTTACAAGAATGTTTGGACTCCCCAATACACCTCCAAACATGCTAAGCCTTCTCATTAGCCGCGCAATAAGATTTATCAAACTACTAATGCCGGTCAAATATATTGTCACCGCATGCAATCCAATGCTGGGCTTCCTTGGAACATCGTTTCTTGCCGCCGGCTTCGCCCCATTTGCGACTGCTCCTGTCACATATAGCTACTGCGAACGCGGCTTGTTCACCACCCGTCGGCTTGCGGACGGTCCGCATCGGCAAACGCGCGACACGCCACCGAATCTCCTGCTAGCGTTGGGCGCCTATCATGGAGCCAACAAACGTCTTGCCAGTTCCCAGTACATCGTTCCAGTTGCGCCAGATGTCTATGAGGATGTGAAGCTAGTGCCGCAGGTTACAGCCTCGCTGCCGGACAGAGAGGAGCTTCGCCGTTACAGGCAGCTCCTAGAGTCAGCGTGGTCTGTCAACACTGCTCATCCTCGCTACGCCTTGGATGCTGGACGCTCCTCCATGCCCAACCCTAGAGGTCAGTGCGGCGTCACTTCAGCTTGGCTCGCTGTCGAGCTTCATGGCCGTCATAACCTGGATGCTACTTACTGCTACGGCAGTCTTGAGATAGACATCCCGGGCGTTCCTGCTGTACGACATCATTGTTGGCTTGAGATCGGTGAACCCGAGAATCCACATCGGTTAGTAATTGATCTTACCTCGGATCAGGCAGTCGGTCTCAATCGTGACATTATCTGTGAGCCGCATGATGAGTTGGTAGCGCAAGGCATGCGCTACGTCGCGTCTACCCGCCTGCCCCACGATCGACTCCCCAGTGATCCAGTCTGGTCGAGGCTTGAGGCTCTTCTCGATGTTGTGGGCCAGCATGTATAGCGTCCATGTCTGAGAATACGTCGGTATTGCTCTTCTCATCGAATCTGCGTCGTCGCTATGCAGAGGACATTCTTACTGCTATCGCGCTCCCTAGGGGCGCCGTCATACAGTTCCGTTACGGCGCGCCATATGTAACTGCGGAATTGCAACAACGCGTCGCAACACAAAGTATCTTGGGTACACGGGCCGTCATAGCCTTTATAGCCGATTTCCCTGGCGCGGAGCCATCCCCTTCGCCGGGCATCCTTCCCTTTATTGTGCCTGTGCGAGCTGCTAGGTTTGTATACGCAAGATCTTTCGCAGATTTCTTCATACTCAGGCTCCAAGTGGACGACTATCCAGACCTGAGCCAAATGACGCGTTCAGAGGTGCGAGAGCGCAGCAGGGTGTTCTACGACCACCTCGTCGATATGAACCAACGATACTATCCAGCCGTAACCAGGTTCCCTAATGTCGACCTAGGAGACAACCCGGATATTGATGATTCACTGCGATGGCTAAGTGTCGTTGAAAGGTTGGCGCTACACAATACGTTCGCTAGCTCTTACTTCGTCCGTATGGAACAGCCGACTCTTCCAAACGGTAAGACAGCGGACTTCGACGCGGTTGGGCGTCTGAGCCTTCGTGATGGCCAGACAACAAAGCTTAACGTAAACTTTCTTGGTAAGGAATACTCAGAACAGAGCAAGAAAGTACTGATGTGTGCTACCGATGGCCGGTTTTTGCGCGTCTCATCTGATAACTCGTATGAAGTCGCCCATCGCTATGACTCGGTAGAATTTTGGCTTCAACCAAACACGGAGAATTTCGACTCTCTGGCTAGAGTAACGATCAGACTGGAAACGAAGGGCAGCTCAACCAGCGAGACTGACAGTTATCTCACAACCAGCGTAAACATTCCGGTCGTTGTCAAAAGGTCGCGTCCACGGCTAGCACTGAGGCTCAGTCTAACTGCAGGAGGAGCCATCTTGGTTGCCCTGCCAGCCATCCTTGGCCAACACTCCTCTTTGCGTGTTAGGATTGTGGCCGCAGTCCTGGGTGCTTTTCTACTCGCTTATGCCACTGTTATGGTTTCTAGAGGAGATCGTTGACGCCCGCGCTAGCGCATCTGTCGACCTCATGAGAGCAAGTCTCACGGTGGCCGCATCAGGCGGTGTCGAGAACAAGTGCGGCCTTAGCGCATACCGCCAACATAGCTCGTCGAAGACGGCGGTCAGATATGGGTAGCTTGTGGCAATCTTCTTCTTGGCGGAATCTTCTGTTTTCCTGTAAGTGTTCCAATCAGGCTTGACATGATGATGATCCGCTATTATCACCATGGCGTGTGGTAGCAGCTTGTCGAGAGCGTAGACGAACTTGCTTTCAGGTGTTAGGCGTGCCACGTATTCGTCCAGCCGCGTGATAAGCCATGGAAAGGTTGAACTATACTGGCCCTTTAGTTTTCTGTGAGCGGCTCGCTCCCGTCGACGCTTACTCGCTCGTGTCTCCGCGTCGGCGTAGACCGACGTGTCACCCGCATAGATTTCCACAAGGTCGTGGATTAGCGCATATTGCGAGATTAGCCCCAAGTCAAGCTTTTCATCTACGATTGGAGCGATACATATCGCTAGCATTCCTAGGGAGAAGGAATGTTCGGCGTCGTTCTCATGTCGCTTGAGATCAAACGGCACCAGGGAATTCCGGCTTACTTCGTATAGTGGTAGGATCAGCTCGCTTAGCGTATTGAGCAGACAATCAGCATCGAGATCTTGGCCCTTCATGGCCGGTTTTGGATTAATCTCATCTACAGATCTCAATGCCGCCTCCTATGTGATGAGCTAATGCAGAGCCTTAGTCGGTCCGCTAAGTGGAACATTAGTCGCGGTTCGTTCTGGTTTACCTACTACGGCAGAGACTCATCTCGATGTTACATAAGGCCGGGTGCAGAATTCCCTTCATGGGATTTGGTGAGTCCTAGCCTGTACCTCACTTACTAAACGAGCTTCCTGAACTTGCATATTTTGACTACTACGGCAGAATGGCTTGTAACCAAGCGCAAGCTGTGACAAACCCTCCTGTTTGGACCGAGGCCGCCTACTCTACCCGCGGCGACGGACTTTTAACCACTGGAATGGCTGAACTCTCGACTGTTCTGGGCGGGCGCGGTCTTGACGTTCGGTACCAGGCAGAGCGATGTTACGGCGGCTTCGTCTTTAGCCATCGTTCCGATAGACGCCCAACCGCAGCGAAGCAGGGCTAGAGCGCTGGCAGGATGGCCACATCCGTGGCTGCGCTCGACGGCGTGATGGCGGCCGGCCGGTGACGGGGCAAGCACAGGGGTTAGCCTCCGATGTCCTGCGGTGACGCCCGTTCCGGGCTGAAAATCGGATGGTTGCCCGCTGAGCCCGTAGTTCTGTGGTCGCTGGAGGCTGTGGGTTAGCTGCCGGGTGCCGGGAGTGCGCTGTGGACCCTTCAATGCCCCTTCGAGCACGCGAATCAGATTCTGCCTTCGCTTTTGCGCTCCCGCAGGCGGCCGGTGGTGAATCTTCGGTATGGGAGGTGGTGGCGGGTGTTAGAGGAGGCAGCAGATCGGGAGGAGATCATCGAACGGGTTGCGGCACTGGATATCGGCAAGGCGGAGCTGGTGTGCTGTGTGCGGTGCCGGATGAGGGCAAGCCGGCCCGCCGGTTGCAGGAGGTGCAGGCCTACTCCACGATGACCGGGTCGCTGCTGCGGTTGGCCGACCGGCTGCACTGCCTGGGAGTGACCCGGGTGGTGAAAGCCGGTGTTCTATGTGCTGGAGGCGCATGGCGCCGAGGTAGTGGAGTGGCTGGATGAGGGTCGATGGCATCGGCCGTATCGGCGCCGCGGTCATCATCGCCGAGGTGGGGCTGGACACGACGCGCTTCCCACCGCTGCGCACCTGGCGTCGTGGGCGAAGTTCCCCCCGGGGTCAAAGAGCCGGCCAAGAAGAAGAAAGGCAAAGGCACCGCCGGGCGCGGCAATACCTACCCGGCCCGCGTTCTCGGCGAAGCCGCCGCCGACGCGTCCAAGACCGATAGCTTCCTCAGCGAGCGGTACCGGCGAATCGCCCGCCGCCGTGTCAGAAAGAAAGCCATCGTTTTCGTCGCGGTAGGCCCGCTCTATCCTGGTCATCACCTGGCATCTGCTCGCCGACCCACAGGCCCGCTACACCGACCTCGACCCGCGCCGATACCGGGCTGCATGATTGAGAACCTCTTCGGCAAAGCTGCGAACACTTCACAGCACGAAATTTCCACGAGGTCGACTCACTCACATCGGCTACTTGTGCTCTCAGCAGCGGCGCCACTCGATTCAGTCATGGCTCAATGCGGCCGCGATTCGGCGCCAAGCGCCGCACAGCCGCCGCCTTGGGCAGCGACTGAATCAGACGAGGTGTTACCAAAGTCGCTCTCATGCCGATGAGCGGACATTTCGCCGTGTCACCTATATGTGAGCAGCCAGAACCGACCGCGCAAGGCCCGTGTTCGGAGAGGACGTACCCGGCAGATATGCCCAGAGCATTGTCAACCCACTGGTGCCCGCCATAAGGTGGTCCTGCCATAGTGCTGATCTTGTCCTACCGGGGGGCCTACCTTGAGACCATCTAGACTCATCTATATAGCGTTGACCGGAGCGACTCTCGCTTTGCTCGTGGGCATCGGCCTGTTCTTCGCCCCCTTTGGTGTCAGCCAGAATCTCGCTAACCGAGGGACAGCGGCTGCTGCCTTGGTATCTGGTTTCGCAGTAGTAATGACCGCGTTGGCTCTCGTTGCTACCGTGCGAGTAGAAAGCAGCGACTTTCGTGCCGAGGAACGCGTGAAGGAAGACGTTGCGCGTCTCCTGGCAAGTCTCCGCAGTATCTATTTAAAGGCGGCATGGTTGACTCAGCAGCGGGATCAGGGGGATTCCCGTCACGCCTCGCTCTTTAATGGCGAGAGGCAGGTTCTCCAAGAGTTCCTTAACTCCACGACTGCACCAGCGTTTTACGCACTCGAAGGACGTATAAGCGCTGAGAAAGGGTCGCGGCCGGAAGAGTGGCGTGTCTTTTCGCTGTATGTGATTGATATCCTTTGCTCTCCGATGCCCGCGGCGTACCAGCTGATTGCGCGTCGCGCTGTGCGTGCTGAGCATCTACTAACGCAATTGCGACGTGAGGATGTTGCAGCAATGTCAGCCGATGTATCCGATCTCTCAAGGGCTATCGAAGAGTTCGCTCGCAACCGCTCCGAGACGACCCTCGCGAGGGCGGCGTATGAGGTCTTTGGCGGTGAGGACGATGAGGAAGCAACCAGCCGCTCGGCCATGGAGTCCCTCAAAGAACTAAAGGATCAGGGGATTGAGGATCCAGATATTGATTTGTTCCTTGGGGTTGACGCGAATGATCTCGCGAGCGTACAGAAAGCGGTAGATGCCGGAGCGAACGTCAATGTTACAATGGAAGAACTTCTTAGCCGCTATAAGGATGCCAAGCCACCCCGGCCGGAATCAAAACCTGGGTAACCGCGACATTCCGGATCTTTCGCGACATCGGCCCCGGTGAGGAACTGAGCAGCGACTATGCGCTGTTCGATTACCACGACGAGGCGATGCGGTGCCAATGCGGAAGGCGCTCTTGCCATGGCACGAGCAGCGGCAGCGACTGGCAGCGCCCAGACCTGCAACGCAAATACGGCAGCTACTTCTCCGCTTACCTCCAGCGCAGGATCGACCCTCACCCAGGCCTACCACTCTGACCCAAACCCCATCCGCACATGCCGCAGGTAGTGCGTGGACCTTCCGTCGCTGAGGCATAGCCGGTCATGATGGTCCCGTCACGTGCCGCGCGCTCTATGGCCAAAGTCAGGATGGGTGATCTCGCCGGGCGGGGCTGCCGGTCGGCCGCATCCATGTCATCCTCGCGTCATGACTCCGAATCCAGGCTCAGGATCTTCGTCTCCTGATCGAGACGACAGTGCGTGGCAGCTCCTCGGCGACCATCTGCCCCAGCCAGCTGATCCCGCTGAGCGCGCTGATGTTCTCTGGCAGGAGCTGGCTGCTCACTTTCAGTGGTACGAGCGGGCCGCGACCCGCACCCGGCTCAGCTATCAGGTCATCAAGGTAGCAATGCTTGTCATTGGTGCCGCCGTCACAGTCCTTGCCGCGACCGGTGCCTCTTCCGCGCTAACGGCCGCCCTGGCCGCAAGCGTCGTCGTGCTGGAGGGGATTCAGCAATTGTTCCAGTTTCAGTCTAACTGGATTGCCTATCGCGGGACCGCTGAGGCTATCCGTCAGCAGGCTTTCTTGTATGTTGCCCGGGTAGGACCATACGCAGAAACGCAGACGAGGCGCGGGAGGCTGGCCGAATTCATGACCGAAATCACGGCTATGGAGAGCGCCGGATGGACCAGTACGATGAGGCGGGCTTCCAGCGCACCTAACCAGACCTGAAGCCAATATCTCTATTTCTAGTGGCGGCCATGAAATCTCCGCTTATTATAGATGGCCTGGAGGCTCTCCAGCCCTACCCTTGCCTGGCATGGCCTTTGAGCGCACTCACGGATGCCATGAGAGCAGCCGACACGACTGACAGCCTCATGATCTTGCAGCTACTCTGGGCGCTCGGTCATGCCGCGAAGAGTACACGACCGATCCAGCTGATGACCGAGAACCCGTGGTGTTCGATCTCGCCCGCTATGGCCAGCGGCAGTCACGAATGTCAGTACCCGGGCTGCGATTCGATGACGCATGGAAACGGCCTGCCCCTCGCTTTATTCAGCTGGGGCGTCGCGTTTGACCTGAAGCGGCGTCCCGCCACGCCCCCTCACGAGTCACGGCATCAGCTCGGCGGCACGCCGGGCCCGCTCGAACGCGGCGGCCCGTGCGGCGGCCCCAGCAGCAGCGATGGCGGGCCTGCTCCCGGCCGCTGACAATCCGCACATCTGTTCGGGCAAATCCCTAGTTTCGGAGCTGCGCACAGTGCCGCTGCCCAGCTCAGGACGCACTCACCTGGCGGTGCGGTTGACCGTGGGTGACCCCCGCCTCCTCACCCGTTGCTGGCCTGAAAATGACAAGCTCCGCGGACATGCCTGCCTGGAAATCCGCATGTCTGCCTGGAAATAATAGCCGGCTATCAGAGAAAATGATCACATACAGAACGCTACGAGGGAGATTTTCGCTTAATTTGCAATTAGGAAGATATTTCGCTAGGATTTGTCTTAATCCGCGGTCCGGCGCTGGCAGTGCTGCCTGTGCCGAGAATCGTGAGATGTTGAGGGGAACCATAGACATGGCACTCGGTATGTACTTCACGCCCAGTTCGTTCACGCCAGCGCGGTACGACGACACACTCAAGCGGCTCGAGGAGGCTGGCGCCGGGTCGCCCCCCGGAAGGCTGTACCACGTGGCCATGGAAGCGGACGGCCTGATCCAGGTGTTCGACGTGTGGGAATCTGAGGCGTCGTTCCAGGCCTTCGGGAAGAGGCTGCTGCCGATCATGAAAGACCTAGGGGCTGACCCCGGCCAGCCGCAGACCTCGCCCGTTCACAACATAATCAAGGGCTGACGCCCGGCGCGGGGGGCCACGCCGGCTGTGCTCGACACGGCGGGCTTGGGTTAAACGGGACGGCGCAGGTGCGCCGTCCCGTTTAACGCGACGGAGCGGATGCGCCTGGCGGGCCTCCGAGGCAGAGCCCGGGGGGCGCCCGGACGCGTTGACGAGCACGACCGATGGACCTCCGGCGGCGGATCTTCGAGTTCGACTATCAGCGGGAGATGTACAAGCCGGTCGCCAAGCCCGGTGGTTACTTCGCATTGCCGATCTTGTACGACCCGCTGACGGGCAAGCTCGATGCGACGGCGGACCGGAAGGCCGGCCTGCTCCGTGTCGACGCGATCCACCAGGACATCCCATTCGGCAAGACCATCTCCGCCGCCGTACGCAAGGAGATCCGGGATCTGGCTCGCTGGCTGGAACTGGACGTTAACTGCCTGCATAAGCGGCAGCCCGCACCGTGTGCCAGCAAGGGGTGAGCGGGCACCGGCTTTTCCGTACCTGCCCGGGCGGGGATAGAGGATCATAGTCTCTGCCAGGGCAGGGTTAGCGGACTGACGTTGTCATCGATCGTTGCGGTAAACGGATCCCCTGACTGATCTGGCGCGCGCAGATCCGGCTCTTCCGCTGGGACAGCTCACGCCATATCGAAGACGGTACGCGCGTGTGCTGGCCGGGCCACAAACAGATCGCCGGCGAGCCCCCCTCATCACTCTGGCAACGGCACGCCGCATACTTATGCAGCGTCCTATGCGTAAGGAACGTCCGCAATTGCCGCGGTGAGCTTCAGTCTTGCGCGGCGTTCTGGGGCGGCTGTCAGCGTCCGGCGGCCTCGGAGGCAGACCGCGGGAAGGTGGTGGGTGAGAAGGTCATTGCCCCGGCTGGCACCATCCACGGCAGGGCGACGATGCGGTACTTACCGGCCTGGACGGCAGGATCGCGTTCCTTGAGCGCACGGGCTTCCTCGACGCCGACGGACAAGATGGAAAGGCCACGGAACGGTGAATGGCGGTCCAGCAGTGGACCAGCGGCCAGCAGGTGCCCGGCCTCGTGCAGGTCGGCGAGATGGGCCATGTGCGCCTCCTGCAGCGCATCCTCTTGCTCCGGGGTAAGTTCTGGTGCGTCGTCGCGGAGCTCCAGCAGCGTGATCGTCAGTCGGTCGAAGTCCATGGCAGGCGATACTAGCCAGCGCTGTTGCGTGCGGCTGGACGTCAACCGCCAGAAGCATCGGCGCTGTCAAGCTGACTCCTGCCGTTTCGCCGTTCGCGCTCTCATGGCTGATCGGATGGCAACGGGACTGTCTACTGGACAAGGTGCAGGATCAAGGTCGGTTTGAGGGGAACCCCCGCCCAGATTGGCTGGGTGAGAGGGGGCGAGCAGGGCTTCCTGCCGTGTCGTGCGGCTTGCGTGGCCGACTTGGATTGGGACTGTGGTAGCGACTGCCCCGCGAAGTTGCGCCCTGACTTTTGCGCAGCGGCTCGGCGTTAGTCATGGGGCGAGCACCAGCGATTCGACGAAGTCGCTTATCGCTGCATTGACGGCATCGGGATCCTCTAGGTTCGCGGTATGGCCCGCGTTTGCGATGCGAACAAAGCTGCCGTTCTGGACGCCGTCAGCCATTGCCTTGCCGGCTGCGATCGGAATGATGATGTCCTCCTCGCCGTGGATCACGAGCGTGGGGACCGAGATCTCACCGAGTCGCGAGGAGAGGTCCTCGCGACGCAGCCACGAAGCCGTCTCCCAATACACCGAAGGGCCGGTGAGATCCCGCCACCGGGTCTTCCAGGCTTCGACCAGCTCGGGCCTATGGCTCCTGGTCGTGACCCCGAACAGGATGTCTGCGTTTCGCTGCGCGACGGCTTCGGACAGCGGCCCGGAGTGCTTCAGGGCCTTGAAGAAGCCCTCATTCGGCGACAGAGGCGCTGAGGCCATCGAGTCGATCAGGATCATTGCGTTCAGACGGTCCGGATGCCTAAGCGCCAAGCGAAGCGCCATGAAGCCGCCCATCGACATACCTCCCAGAACGCACCTCTCGAGCCCGAGCGCGTCGAGCAGGGCGAGGCAGTCCTCCGCGAGGTCATCCAGGTTGTAAGGGCCTCGCCAGTGGGCTGTGCGGGCACGATGATCGAACGCGATCACCCGGAACGAGTGTGATAGCCCATCCAGCTGGGGGCGGAACATCGTCCGGTCCATCATCGTTCCGTGGCTGAAGACGATCGCCGGGCCACGCCCGGCTTCGTCATAGGGCGGGACCGGCATTCGAACCCCTAGCTCCGAGCACCAATAAATGGATCCGAGGATGATATCATTGGATCCATGGACGCCATGCGAGGGGACTTGCTCCTCGGCGCCTCTCCGGCGGACACTACGATGTTGCGCATGCCTCCGGTGCCCCGGACGCGAGGCCTGTCTGGTCAAGCGCTCGTCGACGAGCTCGCCCAGAGAATCCACCTCCAAATCATGTCCGGCGAGTTGGCGTTGGGGACTCGACTTCGCCAGGAGACGCTCGCCGAGGAATTCGGTGTCAGCCGCACGCCGGTCCGCGAGGCACTACGGCAGCTCCAGGCGATCGGCATGCTCGAGATCCTTCCGAGGCGCGGCGCGACCGTGCGCGGCCCATCCCCACGTGACATCCGAGAGGCTTACGTGGTTCGAGCGGAGCTCGAAGGGCTCGCGGTGCAGCTGGCGGCCGAGCTGATAACGGACGACGAGCTCGGCCAGCTCCGCGAGGCGGCGGCGCTGTTCAGCCAGGCTGTCGCGCGCTTCACCGCGCCGGGCGAGCGATCGCGTGAGTTCTCGGACGCGGACTGGCCGTCGGCCAACGACCTGTTCCACGAGGTGATTCTGAGGGCTTCGGGAAACCACCGCCTTTACGAGACAGTGCGCCACCTGCATCTCAGCTTCCCACGCAAACTGACGTGGTCAGCGCAGAGCGGGAGCGCTCGCCTGCTCGGGGAGAACGCGATCGAGCACGACAAGATCGTGCGCGCGATCGAGGAGCACCAACCGGTAACGGCCCGGCGGGAGATGCAACGTCACATCGTGCGCGCGGGCGAGCTCGCCGCCGCGCGGTACGAGCGCTCGTGGACAGCCTGAGCGGCGCCGTAAGGTGCGCATTCCGAGCCTGGTGCGCCGGGCCTGGCCGCTCCTTTAGTCCCGAACAGGCGACCCCGGCGGTAACGGGTTCGGTTGCTTGGTCGACCGGGTCGCGAACAGCGGCGGGGAGATCTGGCTGCGCCGTCAACCAGCCATGCAAGCTCTGGATCCAACTTGACGCATATTGCATCCATCACTAGCCTGCGAGGTGCGCGTGGCCTGCGCGGAAAGAGGAAGCCGATGAGCGACCCGAACGCAGCCGGCACCAGCGTGGCCTCGCGGCCAGAACGCCGAACCGTGCTGAACCCTTCCGGAGCGCCCGCGCTCTTTCGCCCGGGTTATTCGCACGCTGTGCGGGTCACCGCAGGGGAGTTGTTGTTCATCTCGGGCCAGGTGGCTTGGGACGAGGCGGGCAGGATTGTGGGCGTGGGCGATCCTGGGGCCCAGGCGCGCCAGGTGTTTCACAACCTGCGTGTGATCTTGCAGAGCGTCGGTGCCGACCTCGATGCGATCACGAAGTTGACTGTGTATGTGACCAGCTTCGATTGGTTCGAGGAGCTCGCCACGATTCGTGGTGAGCTGTTTCCGGTGGGCCCACCGGCAAGCAGCCTGATTCAGGTGGCCGGCCTCGTGCTTGCCGAGTTCCTGATTGAGGTGGATGCGGTGGCAGCCATATGACACGGAGTAACTGTGCACCCGAACTGAGCAGGCTGGAGGCCGGAAGATGAGTGTCTCAACGACGATCGAGGAGTTCGATGTCGAGCTGGCGCAGAGGCACATGAGAGGCGCGTGGACGTACGAGAACCCGGCGGACGCGGTGGTTGGAAAGGTGCCTCTGGGAGTGCCCGCGATCTGGCGCTGGAAAGAGGTGCACGACAAGCTCCTGGAGGCATGCGAGATATTTCCGGACGTGCTGACGGCCCGCCGTGGTATCGAGTTCATCAATCCGGCGCTTGAGGAGGGGAGCACCCATACCCTGCTGATGGGGCTGCAGATGCTGAAGCCCGGCGAGGTGGCTTGGGCTCATCGCCATACCTTCTCGGCGATCAGGTTCGCGGTCGAGGGTGGACCTGGACTGGCGACAGTGACCGACGGCGAGGTTTGCACGATGGAGGATTACGACCTCGTTCTGACGCCGCGCTGGTGCTGGCATGACCACCAGAACTCGACCCAAGACCACGTCACGTGGTTCGACGCCCTCGACATCGGACTGATCAACCTGCTGAACGTCAACGTCTACGAGCCGTACGGCGACGAGCGGCAACCGCAGCGGCAGAACCCCGCCGACTATGTGTCACACCGTACTGGCCTGCTGCGCCCGGTGTGGGAAGAGCGGCCGCAGCTTCGGCTCCCGATGCGTTACCCGTGGCGCGACGCAGAGGCCAAGCTGATGGAGATGGCGGGTGCCGACGGCAGCCCGTACGACGGAGTGGTCCTCGAGTACGTGAACCCGATGACGGGCGGGTCGGCGCTCCAGACCATCGCCTGCTGGCTCCAGCGGCTTGCCCCGGGTCAGGAGACCAAGGCGCATCGCCACAGTTCGTCGAGCACGAGCTTTGTCGTGCGGGGCCAGGGGAGGGCGATCGTCGACGGAACCGAGCTGTCATGGTCGCGCCACGACGCGTTTGCCATTCCGAACTGGGCGTGGCATCACTTCATAAACGACTCGCGGGACGAGGACGCGGTCATCTTCTCGGTCAACGACATCCCAGCACTCCAGGCACTCGGCCTGTACTACGAGGACCCTGAGTGCTCACTGCATCGCTCTCCGTGGCCGATCGTCCCAGGGGAGTTGGCTCGTCAGCAAAGGTGACAATTGAATGGTCAGGATTCTGGCACTTCAGGTCACGTAGGGACCGATGACGGAAACATCGCCAGTGAGGTGAGTCTGGTGAAACGAGCGGCTAGGAAGACTACGCTCGCTGCGGCGACTGTGGCATGCATTGGTCTCGGCATAGCCTCCTGCGGAGGCTCGTCCAGCGGGGCGAGCGGGATTTCTAGTCACGCCACCTTGGTGTTCGACAATATCGCCCCCTTCACCGGGCCGAATGCGGCCTTCGGGCCGGGCCTGATGGCGGGGTGCTGGACCGCAGCCGGGGAGATCAATGGCGCGGGCGGGATCCTCGGCCACAAAGTAACGTGTATACCTACCGACACGCGGGGCGACCCAGCAGACGCTGTCCCAGTCGTTCGGTTGATGCTCGCCAGGACGCGGAATCTGGTCGGTATCTCCGGGCCCAGCTCCGACAGCGCGACGGTGCTGGCGCCGATCCTCGAGAACGCACACGTGCCAGCCTTTATGGACACTGGCCAGGCTCTCTTCGACCACAGCACCGACCCGTACTTCTATCGCATCGTCCCGGCTGACGACACGACCGGATTCGCGATGGCGGCGTACGCCTTCCACCGGGGATACCGCAGAGCGGCGTTCGTGTTCTCGGACAACCTCGATGCGCAGGGCAACAAGCCATCCGCCGTCGCGGGCTGGAAAAAGCTCGGGGGCCAGATCGTCGCAAATGTCAATCTCGCGCTCGACCAGCCGGACTACACCGCTGAGGCGTCGCAGATCGCCAAAGCTCACCCCCAGGTAATCCTAACGGAGATGGACCCGCAGAGCGCGGCGACGTTCCTGCGGGACTACCAGCAAATTCAGCCGCTGCCAGCGATCGTTGGCTCGACCGTGACGCTTGACGCCCAGTGGCTGGACACCGTGGCGAAGGCGATCGGCCCGTCCAATCTCCTCCGGGTGATGTCGGGAATCCGGGCCTACACTCCTCCGGCCGGGCCGGCATGGAAGGCCTATTATGCGGCCCTCCACGCAGCCGGATCCAAGATCCAGGGAGGGCCAGCCCAGTACAACAATGATCCGTATGTCGAGGCGTATTACGATTCGTTCAACATAATGGCTCTTGCTATGACGCTGAGTAGGTCTGTGAATCCCTCCAAGTGGAACACCAGCATCACCAGCATCACCAACCCCCGCCCTGGCGCGGTCGACGTGTCCACCTACGCGCAGGGAGTTCAGGCCCTGAAGCAGGGGAAGAGCATCCGCTACGTCGGAGCACAGGGAGCGGTCGACCTGGATAAGTACCACAATTCGTCGGGTGTGTTCGCCGCGTTTGGCTACAACCCGGCCCAAGCGCAGCCGGTCCGACTTCTCGCTATCGTCAGCGCCGCTGAGATCAACTCTGCTCGGTGACCTGCACGGAATGGCGCGAGCTAGCTCGCGCGGAAAGGCATCGAAGGGCGGAGCGGATCAGACGATGAATCAGTTCGTGTTGATAGTGGGCAGCGGTCTGATCACCGCCGCGCTCCTCGCCGTGGCAGGGGTCGGGTTCACCCTGCAGTTCAGCGTGACAAATGTGCTGAACATCGCCTATGGAAGCATCATGAGCGCGGCCGCACTCGTCGCCTACGCGGTGAACACCGCCGGTGCCAATCTTTGGGTGTCGGGCCTGGTTGCGGCCGCAACCGGCGCAACGTTTTCATTGGCCATCAACCGCGGTGTGTTCAGGCCTTTCGAGGGGCGCCGCGCAGGGCCGTTCACGTTGATCATCTTGAGCCTGGCTATCTCGCTGATCCTGGAGAATGTGCTACTGATAGTTGGAGGACCTCATTTCTTCAGCTACGGTCGGCTCGGTCAGCCATCCGTGCGGATCGAAGGCGTCGGTTTCACCCCGGCCCAGGTGGTCATGGTTGCAGTCGCTGGCGTACTGATGTTCGTCGTACACGCGATGCAGAAATGGACGAAGCTCGGCAAGGCGATGCGCGCCACGGCCACCAATCCAGAGCTTGCTAGGAGCCGCGGCGTACGCACGGCGATCGTTGTTGATCTAGCGTGGGTTATCTCGGGCGTTCTCTGCGGCCTGGCCGGCCTGTTTATGGGCATCATCGTCGGGGCGTTCAATGCATCGACGGGCAGCAGTTTGCTGGTACCGATCATCGCAGGGGTCGTCCTGGGCGGAATCGGTTCGCCGTATGGTGCGATGCTGGGCGCGCTCATCATCGGGATCGTGAGCGAGGCCGCGGCGTCAATCGGTGGCCTCAGCGCATTCAAGCAGCTGGTCGCATTTGCGGTGCTGATCGGTATGCTGCTTCTGCGGCCTCAGGGGATCTTCTCCAGCACGGCGGCGGAGCGAGGGCTAGCTCGATGAGCGGCGCGGCCGGATGGGATTTCGTCGCGATCACCTTGCTCGTCTACCTTGGTGTCAACCTGATCGCCTGCCTCGGGTTGAACCTCCAGTATGGGACTGCGGGCGTGCTCAACTTTGCGTTCATCGTGTTCCAGGCCGTTGGCGCGTATACCGCAGCGCTGTTCGCGGTGGGTCCGTCTTCGGGGAACGGAGGCTTTCAGACATATGTCGGGGGATGGCGTCTTCCATTCCCGCTGCCGTGGATCATCGCTACGGTAGCGGGCGCCGTCGTAGCGGTGCCGGTCGGTCTCGTCGGCCTGCGGCGACTTCGCAGCGATTACCAGGCAATGGTGATGCTCGTTGTATCGCTGATCGCCACAACCGTGGTCGTCAGCTTTCCAGGCTTCCTGAACGGGTCGGCAGGCATCTCCTTGGTCCCGCCGCCACTGGGGACCTTGCTCAATCCCATCTCAGTTGGGTACGGATGGATGTACGTCGGGCTCACCGCAGTGTGTTGCCTTTCCGTCTTCGTGGTGGTGGCCGCCCTGGCCCGGTCGCCGCTCGGACGTAGCTGGCGAGCGATGCGGGACAACGAAGTTGTTGCTGGCGCCGTTGGCCTCGACGTGACCCGGCTACGGATGCTGGTGTTCGTGGTGGGCGGAGCGATCGCGGCGCTCAGTGGCGCCGTGCTAGTCGGCTTCATCAGCGCCTGGTCCCCGGATGCCTGGCTGTACCCGGAGACGTTTGCCTACTTCACCGCCCTGATCGTTGGCGGCCTCGGGAACAGTATTGGTGCGCTGATCGGTGCAGTGCTCGTGCCGACACTGCTGCTTGAGGGCGTCACATTCCTGCCGACGTTCGCCAACCCAACCGTGAGCCTCGGCCTGCAATGGATCATCATCGGCGTCGTGATCATCGGATTCCTGTGGTTCAGACCCCGAGGCATCGCGCCAGAGCGTAAGAATGTCCTCGCTCCGCCCGCCCGCACGCTGACCCTGCCCGGCGCGGGTCACGACAAAGCTGATATGAGCTAGTGCAGATGGCCGTCGCTGCGCTCGAAGTTGAGGAACTCCGCTGCACGCTCGGAGGGGTCGAAGCCGTCGCGGGTATCTCATTCTCGGTCCGAGAAGGACCCACTGTCGGGCTCATCGGCCCGAACGGAGCCGGGAAGTCTACGCTCGTTGGACTGATCGCTGGCACTCGGTTGCCCTACGCCGGCACAGTCAGGCTGTTCGGCGAGGACGTCTCCCGGCTACCAGCATGGAGGCGGTCCCGTGCGGGCCTTGCCCGCACTTTCCAGCTCTCCAGCGAGTTCGCGCGCCTGACGGTGCTCGAGAACCTGATGGTGGCGTGCCGTGACGAGGCCGGAGAGACGATCTGGGGCGCGCTGTTTCGGCGTCGTCGCTGGAGGGCCGTGGAACGGGTGCACGCGGAACGAGCGTGGGAGTTGCTGGAGCGGTTCCGGCTCGAGCACAAGGCGAACGAGTACGCGGGCCTGCTGAGTGGCGGCGAGAAGCGGATGGTGGAGATCATGAGGGGACTCATGAGTCACCCGCGGGTGCTGCTGCTTGACGAACCGATGGCAGGAATAAATCCCACTATGCGCGAGGAGATTGCGGAGTACCTGTGGTCGCTCAAGCGCGACGGCCTGACCATGATCATGGTCGAGCACGAACTCGGGGCCGTCGAGAGACTCTGTGACACGGTACTGGTGATGGCGAACGGACGGCTCATAGGCCAGGGGAAGTACAGCGAGGTGATCGAAATGGGGGAGGTCGTCGATGCCTATATCAACGGCTAACGACGGCGTCCCCCGTCGGGTTGCTGCCGCATCACCACTGCTCTCGGTTCAGCATCTGAGCGCAGGGTACGGCGGGAGCGCAGTGGTCGAAGGGGTCGACCTTGTGGTGCACGCTGGCCGGGTGGCGTGCGTGCTCGGACCAAACGGCGCAGGGAAGAGCACGATCCTCAAGGCGATAGTCGGCGGACGCACCCTCATCAGCGGGAGGGTCGTGCTCGCGGGCAGTGATGTCACAGGTCTAGGCGGGGATGCACTCGCGCGACGCGGGGTGGGGTACGTACCGCAGGTCAGGGACTGCTTTGACACGCTGACCGTTCGGGAGAACCTGGAAATGGGCGGTTATCTGCTCCGTAGACGCGAGATTCGGGAGCGCGCGGTGGAGGTTCTCGAGGTGTTCCCCGCTCTCGCTTCAATGCTTGGCCGCAGGGTCCTGCACCTGAGCGGTGGCGAGCGCAAGATGGTCGCTATCTGCAGCGTGCTCATGTCGCGGCCGTCGTTGCTGATCATGGATGAGCCGACCGCTGGGCTTGCGCCGGGCCTCTCGACCCTCGTGCTGCGCGATCACGTCAGGGCGCTGGCGTCCACAGGCGTCGGAGTTCTGCTCGTCGAGCAGAAGGCACGGGCGGCTCTGGAGGTGTCCGACTGGGCATACATCATCGCCGACCGCGGGATCAGGACGTCCGGGCCGGCCGGGGTGTTCCTCGAACGACCCGACCTCGGCTCGCTCCTGCTGGGCACGTCGGCGTCGGCAGCGCGTGCGGTCGGCGAGGAGTAGACCGGTGACGGCCACCCCGAGCCCACGGCCTGCGCCCTCTGAGGTGATGATCAGCGACTGCACGCTCCGCGAGGGTGACCAGCAGCCAGGCGTGATCCTGACTACGTCACAGAAACTGGCGATAGCCGAGATTCTGGGTGAAGTCGGCATCAGGCGGGCCGAAATCGGGACGCCCGCGGTTTCCGAGGGGGAACGCGAAGCAATCGCAGCCGTGGTCGACGCCAGCCGGATCGCCGAGACGATTGGCGTGTGCCGCGCTCGCCCCGACGACGTCGAGTTGGCGCACCGCTGCGGGCTATGGGGGGTTGTGATCAGCAGTCCCGTCAGCCACTACCAGCTCGAGAGCAAGTTCGGCTGGTCGGTCTCGGAAATGGTCGACGCCGCCGTGGCCGCCCATACAGCGGCCAGAGAGCTCGGGCTGAGGACATTTGCGAGCGCATACGACACGCTCCGCTCGGATCGCGACGACATCAAGAAGCTTTACGGCGAGCTCAGGCGCCTGCAGCTGATCGATGGGGTTCGGATCGTCGACACCGTTGGAATCGGGACACCAGCGGAGGTCAGCGCGCTCGTGAAATGGTGCGATGACGAGTTCGGCTTGCCGATCGAGGTCCATTTCCACGACGACTTCGGCCTCGCGACGGCGAACGCCCTGTCGGCTGTGCAAGCGGGGGCGGGGTGCGTATCGTGCAGCATCGCGGGCGTCGGCGAGCGCGCCGGGAACGTGCCCACCGAAGAGATCGTCGCCGCGCTCGAACTCTTGCTGCATGTCTCCACCGGGGTCAACGTGGAGCTTCTCGGGCCCTCGTTCATCAAAGCGGCCGAGGTCATCGGCCTGCGCCTTCAGGACAACCGCGCGATCATCGGGCGTAACTCGTTCCGCCACGTTTCGGGGATCTCCATCAGCGGCTTGATCAGATCGCCGCTCGCAGCGCAGGCGATCGAGGCGGAGGCGGTTGGAAGGCACTCGGAAATCGTGCTCGGCAAGACGTCAGGTAGAGCGGCGATCGAACACGTTCTGAGATCCGTGGGGATCGACCCTCGGACCCTCGATGTCGGCGGCCTTGTCGAGGAAGTAAAAAGCGTGGCTGAGAGCACGCGCCGGATCCTCAGCGTGTCAGATCTTCTTCGCCTCGTCAGCACACATGAAGGCTGCGCGGCACTCATCGATCATCCCTAGACCCGGGAGGTGAAAAAGTGACACTTGACATTTTCAACGCGGACGACATGGCCGCTCCCACGGTCCCGCTGTCGCACGGAGTCTTGGCCGGCGGCTGGCTGCACGTTGCCGGGATGGTCGCGAGAACGTATACCGGCGAGATCATCGCCGACGATGCCGTCGGTGCGACTCTGCAATGCCTTGAGAACATGGAGGCGGTGCTTCGAACCCGCGGACTCGACAGGCGATCGGTCGTAAAGACGACGGTATACCTCGCAGACTTCGCCGATTACGGCGCGATGAACCGCGCATTCGGGGAGTTCTTTGGCGGCACGTATCCAGCACGGACCACAATCCAAGCCGGAGGGCTGGGGCTCGGCACCGTCGAACTGGATGCCGTGGCCTACGCCGGAGACTGACGAGACCCCATGCACGAAGCGCTGCACTTGCGGGGCCTTGGAGGCGTCCTCACCGCCGAACCCGCCTGGGCCTTCTCGGAGGACAGCCAGATACTGTGTGAGGAGGGCCGGATCGCCGCGATCGGCGACGCCACGGAGGCACGCGCCCGTTCACTGAAGGAACGGGGTGTCGCGGTCCGTGTGCTGAATGGCGCTGGTCTTGTGGCGTTTCCCGGGCTGATCGACGGCCACGTCCACCCGGTCGCAGGATCGACTTCGGTGGTACCGGCGGGCACCGACTGGACTCACTGTTACCTGAACGCAGGTGTAACCGCGTGCGTGTCAGCCGGGGAGCTGACCGTGCCTGGATTCAGCACGCGAAGCGCGACTCCAGATGTAGTGACCAGGCTGGCCACAACCTCAGCGTGGTGCTTCGGAAACATCGCCGGGCCGCCGCGGGTGTTTGCCGGCACGCTCCTGGCGGTCCCGGGCCTGCAAGAGAGGCACATCGCGGAGGTCGCCGGCGCCGGGGGAAAGTGCCTGAAGTATATCTATTACCCGTTCGGGGAAGACGGGTGGCGCGAGGAGGTGGAACGGTATCGGCACTGGGCGCGCGCATACGGGCTCGTGACGAAGCTACATGCAGGTGGGACGTCATTTCGCGGAGACAGCGTCGCCGCCTCGGGGAAGATGGTGATCGAAGTGGCACCCGATCTGTTTGCGCACGCCAACGGTGGTCCGATACCGCTCTCCGACACAGAAACGATGTCCGTGATCGAGAAGACGAATGCGTTCATCGAAGTTATCCCGGGAGGAAACCTGCGACTACTCGGAAGGATTGTCGGCGCTTTGCGCGAGAGAGGCGAGCTCGATCGCCTGACCGTTGGTACCGACTCCCCGGGCGGCAATGGGATCGTGCCCCGCGGACCGCTCCAGGCGATCCTCGCAATCTCCGCCCTGGGGGGAGTAGATGCGGCGACCGCCCTGCGATGCGGCACGGAAAACGTGGCCCGATCCCACCGGATTCCCGGCGGCGCGATCCGGACCGGTGAGCCCGCGAACATCCTGCTCGGCGGCCCCGTCCGAGGTTCCTCGCACGGGACGCTCAGCGCTGCAATCGAGTCGGGAGAACTAATCGGAATCGGCGCTGTCATCTACGAGGGTGATGTGGTCGCGCTGCCCGCTCGATTCACGCCGCCGCCTCAGGCACTCCCCGCCTGGGCCGAGGCCACGCGATGAGCCGGACTCCGCCGACGATCAGCATCGGCCACTATCCAAGTCGTCACGTGGAGGAGACGCTCGCGATTGCCCGCGAACTCGATGGCGGGATCGTTGACACCCTCTGGATTGGCGACAGCCCGCTGATCTGGCGCGAGTGCTGGACCACCATCGCTCTCTGCCTCGCCCGTACCGAGACGCTCAGGCTGGGACCCGCGGTCACGAACCCCCTGAGCAGGGACTGGACGGTCACGGCGTCGGCGTTGCAAACCCTGAGCGAGTACTCACCCGGCAGGATTCGGCTGGGCATCGGGCTCGGAGACAGCGCTCTGAGGCGTCACGGAGGCCGCATCGCGCGACTCAGCGAGCTGCGGGATGTAGTCCAAGCGATCAGATCGCTCTTGACTCACGCGGCGCTCGAGGATCGACCGTGGCTGTATTGGGATCGTCCTGCAGAGAACATCGAGATTCTCCTCAGTGGCAGCGGTCCGAAGACGCTCGCGCTCTCCGGCGAGCTGGGTGACGGAGCGATCATCGTGCCTGGGGTCGAAGAGACCGCCGTGCGGCAGGTCGTAGACCGCGTCGCAAGCAGCAGCCGCGACGCGGGACGAGAGCCAGGCGACGTGCGGATCGTCCTGTGGGTCGGGTGCGCCATAGGACCCGAGGACCAGGCTTGGCGCGAGGTCACCCCATGGGTTCGATCGATCCTCCGCCATCCACTGGCGTTCGAGACGAGCGTCGAAGTGCAGGCAGCCCGGGAGCAGATTCGCTTGAGCTACGACTTTGCGCTGCACATGTCGCACGAGAGCGTGCCTTCCCACAATCTGCCAGTCGACCTGCTCCGCCAGTTCGCGTTGGCGGGGAACGAGTCACGGCTCGCCGAGGATATTCACGGGCTGACCGAGCTTCCGGTGGACGAAATAGTGCTGGTGATCATGGGAAGCGATCCAGTCGCGCAGGCGGCCTACCTGAATCGGCTGGCCTGCGCCGTGGCGGCCGGTGGGGCGCTGGTGTGAGCATGGAGCCGGGCGGCGCGCTGTCGGACACCGACCGCTCTGCCGGAACCGGAATCGTGGCCGAGCCGCGAACTCGACCCCAGGCTTCCGCGCTAGCCCTGGCTTTTCACGGGGTCTGGCGGGTGAGCGGTGCGCCTGAATAGAGAAGTGCTCCTGAACTGGGACGGTAAGGGTTGTCGAGATCCTTATCCGCCCGGGTTCGAGGAGCACTTTCTGCGTGAACGCTACAGGATGGTCGCGCGGTCTTGGAGTCACTGGCGGGGGCGCCGGGGTGGTGTCGCACGCGGGCCTGGCGCTGTTGCGGCAGCTGGCTGACCGGACCGGGCTGACGGCGTGCCTGTCGGCGGCGCTGCCATCGCCGCTGGGCGGTCATGACCGGGGCCGGCTGTTCGCGGACCTGGCGCGCGCGATCGCTGACGGGGCGCGGGTGATCAGTGATTTCCGGGTGATGGGTGACCAGCGGGAGCTGTTCGGCCCGGTCGCGTCGGTGCCGACGGCGTGGCGGGCGCTGGGCGAGATCGCCGCCGGCGGGGACCGGCGGCGGCGGAAGGTCACCGCTGCGGTGAACGCGGCGCGGCGGTATGCCTGGGCGCGGGGCACCGCCCGGCATGGCGTGCTGCCGCTGGTGTGGGTCGCGGACCGGAAGCTGGGGGGCGTGACCTGTATCCGGCTGGACGCCACGGTCGTGCCGGCGCACTCGGGCAAGGATCTGGCGGAGGCGAATGTCAAGGGCTATGGTCATCACCCGCTGCTGGCGTACTGCGCCAATACCGGCGGGGAGCCGCTGGCCTGGATGCTGCGCAAGGGCTCGGCAGGCTCGAACACCGCCGCGGACCATATCGCGATCACCGACGCGGCCGTGGCGGCGCTGCCGTCGGCGTTCCGCCGCAACCTCATGATCACCCTCGACGGGGCGGGTTCAGTCACAAGCTGATCGAGCATCTGGACAAGCTGGCTGCCCGCCGCGGGCACACGCTCATCTACTCGGCCGGATGGGAGCTGGACGACCGAGAGAAGGCCGCCATCAAACTGGTCCCGCACGAGGCGTGGGAGATCGGCCCGCATCCAGGCCATCCCGCACCCAACCTGACCAGTGCAAACCCGTCCGGCGGGCAGGAAAGGAAACCACGGGCCTGTGTACCCCCGGCCACCCGGCCCGCCAGCCGGGCCACCGTCACACCCCGGCCCTAAAATCCAGGGCCAGAACGCGGTTGCACGTCACTCAGCGGCAGCCATCACGCCCTGTGAAAGCTCAGGGCTGATGGCAATACGGCGACGCAGTCGATTTCCACGAGGAATCCGGCTAGGGCCGCGCCCACTGTGGTCCGCGCGGGCAGCGGAGAGGGAAAGAACTCGGCGTACACAGCGTTCATGGCCTGGAAATCGGCTATGTCGGCGAGGAACACGCCGCACCGGACCACATCGGAGAGGCCGACGCCGGCCTCACGAGCACTGCGGCGAGGTTTTCCAGCGCGACTTTGGTCTGCTCCCCGACCGACTCACCTATCACCACACCATCGCGCAACGGGGCCTGGCCTGAGACGTAGAGGAAGCGGCCCTCGGCGACGATCCCAGGCGAGTAAGCGCCTGCGGGCCGGCTACCGCCAACTGCATATTTGGGCACCTTGCGTTCCTCCTCGTGCGACGTGACAGATCGGCGGGACCTTATCGGCGCATCCGTGCACTTCCACCGCGGACGAGGGCGGTGACTTCGGCAGCTGTCGCCATGGAGGTATCGCCGGGGGTTGTCATCACCAGTGCGCCGTGCGCAGCGCCATATTCCAAGGCGGTTGCCACGTCGAACGCCGTCAGCAGCCCGTAGATGAGCCCGGACGCGAAGGAGTCGCCGCCACCGACCCGGTCCATGATCTCAAGGTCGGGATAGGACCTGGATTGATAAAGCTGTTGGTCCGTCCAGCAGACGGCGCCCCAGTCGTTGCGGGTCGCCGAGCGGACCAGCCGGAGTGTGGTGGCGATGAGCTTCAGGTTGGGGTAAGTGCCGTGAACGACCGTCATCATGCGCCCGAATGACGCCGGGTCCAGCTCCGGCAAGTTCGCGCTGATGCCCGCAACATCGAAGTCCAATCCCTCCACCTGGGAGCCCACTCCTGCTACCGCAAAACCCAGTGCCGCCGTGAAGTCCTCCTCGTTCCCGAGCATTACGTCGGCCAGGGGCGCGAGCCTGCGGTTCACTTCCTGCGCCCGGGGTTTCCCGCCGATCGCCTCCCACAAGGACGGACGGTAGTTCAGGTCATAGGAGACGACCGTGCCATGGCGCCGCGCCGCCGCCATGGCCGCCGCCGCGACGTCGGCGGTGGTCTTGGATAGCGCGGCGAAGATGCCTCCGCAGTGGAACCAGCGGGCGCCCTCGCGGCTGAACATCTGATCCCAGTCGACATCCTCGGGCCGCAACTGGGATGCCGCCGTATGCCCGCGGTCGGAGCAGCCAATGGCTCCTCGCAGGCCAAATCCGCGCTCGGTGAAGTTCAGCCCGTTGCGCACGGTGCGGCCGACGCCGTCATAGGGCACCCAACGGATGTGGCTTGTGTCCACTCCGCCTTGCAGGATCAGGTCCTCGACCAGGCGCCCGACCGGGTTGTCGGCCAGCGCCGTCACTATCGTCGTCCGCAACCCGAAGCATTTGCGCAGGCTGCGGGCGACGTTGTATTCGCCACCGCCCTCCCAGGCGCGGAATGTCCGGGTGGTAGCGATCCGGCCTTCCCCTGGATCGAGACGCAGCATCACCTCGCCGAGAGCGGCCAGGTCCCACCGGCACTCCCCCGGTATGCGGAGGCTAAGGATGCTCAACGGCGCCTTCTACCGGCTGTGCCCGTGGCGGTGACGGTCTTCATGACCGGTCCTGCCGGTGAATCCCGGCGATCTCAGCGGCCGCAGCGGCGAGCCTGGTGACCGCGCCGAAGTCACCAGCCGCGACCAGCGGCGGCGGCGCCATCCAGCTTCCGCCGCAGGCGGCGACGAGAGGAAGCTCCAGGTAAGCGGCGAGGTTGCCCGGGCCGATGCCGCCGGTGGGCACGAACCGCACGTCCCGGAAAGGGCCGCCGAGCGCCTCCAGGTACGCGACGCCACCGGCAGCCTCGGCCGGGAAAAACTTCAGCAACCGCAGCCCCAGGTCGGCAGCCTGCTCGATCTCGGTCGGAGTACACACGCCCGGCAGCAACGGGATGCCGAGGGTGCAAGCCCGCGCCGCCACGGCAGGGCTGAGCCCTGGTGCCACGAGGAACTGGGCGCCCGCTGCCGCCGCCACGTCCGCCTGCTCGACAGTCCGTACGGTGCCCGCTCCCACCAGGATGTCGGACGCCTCTGTGGCAATAGCCTTTATGGCTGCGGCGGCTGCCGCCGTGCGGAAGGTGATCTCGACGCAGGTCAGGCCCCCATTGGCGAGCGCGAAGGCCAGCGGGACGGCGTGCCGGGCCTCACCGATTTCGACGACGGGAACGACCCGGACCCGGGTGAGACACTGCAGCAGGTCAACACCCTGATCGTGCTCATACGCACCTGGCGCACTCATGGCCGCGGAGGGGCGCCGGTGTTCGCGGGGGGCGGCCCCTGCTCAGCCAGGCGAAACGGGCGCACAGGCCGCCCAGCTGCTGGCGCCAGGTAGCGGAAGAGGCCGCCGGCTGCGGGCTGCGCCTGCCGACTATCGGCATCCGCGCCGGGCGAGGCCGTCGTGACGTAGAGGTTGCGCAGCCCCGCGCCGCCGAACCCGTAGCTGGACACGCGTTCGACGGGGACCTCCACGACGAGGTCCAGCTGCCCGTCGGGCCGGTAGCGGCGGACCGACCAGACGCCCCACAGCGCAACCCAGACGTATCCCTCGGCATCTACGGTCAGCCCGTCGGGGGCGCCGCCACAAGGTTGGAACGACGCGAACGTGCTGCGCTCCCCCAGCGATTGCGATGCCGGGTCGAACTGGAACGCGTCGATGCGGTACGCGGGCGAGTCGGCGAAGTACGCCGTCCGGCCGTCCGGGCTCCAGTCGATTCCGTTCGGGACGGTGAGCCCGCTGAGCACCTTGGTGGCGGTCAGGTCCGGGGTCACCCTGTACAGCGACCCTGCTCCGGCGACCTCACCGACTGTGGTGATCCCCACCCAAAGGTTCCCCGCCGGATCGCAGCAGGAATCGTTCGGGACCCCGCCGGGCAGCGACTCCTCCAGCGCGAGCAGTTGCCGCAACCGGCCGTCGTCACCGAGTTGGAACAGGCCGCCCGCGGCCGCCACGATCACCCCGCCGAGCCCGTCGGGAACCAGCGATCCCAGCATGCGACCGAGGTTCACGCCCCGGTCGGCACCGGTGCCCGGGTCGTAGAAGTGCAGCACGCCGCCGCTCAGGCCCAGCCACAGGAGCTGGCCGCGGTGCGCGTCCCAGACGGGGCCCTCGCCAAGTTCTGCGCGCGCATCGGCGACCAGCTCGATCGGGCCGGGCGCTCCGAGCGTCCCGGCGGCACTCACGAGGCCGCCCGATCCAGCCGGGCGGAAATCCCGGTGACGCTCATGAACCCGCCCGGCTGGATCGTCCAGGAGCACCCGGGACCTTGCGCCCCGCCGAGGCCGCCCCGTCCCCATCTGAACCCGTCCCGTCCGCACCGCCTACGGTGGCGGCCGCGCTCGCCGCGATAGTGGCTGCGCTCGCCACGACACGGTTGAGCCCCGCATGCCTGAGGACCGCGGCCGGGCTGCTCAGCACCTGCGGCACGCCTCCCCAGGCGGCGTCGAGATCCCTGGTCCAGTTGAGTCCCGATGAGGTCAGCACGCAGACCGCTGGCCCGGCCGCGTCAGCCAGGCCTTGCGCCCGCGCCAGCCTCAGCCCACCGAGCGCCAGCGCTGACGCGGGCTCCACCGGGAAGCCAGCCGCCGACAGGTCGTGCAGGGCAGCCACCAGGTCCCGCTCCGGCACACCAATGGCGACCCCGTCCTGCTCCAGGGCGAGCCGGGCGTGCCGGCCGGCCTGGGGGTCGGCAGCCGACAGGGCCAGCGCCGGGTAGCCGGGCGCCGCCGGGCGGGCACCGTCCATGCTGGTGACCAGCGGCGCGGTCCACGCGGGCTGGCAGGCCAAGATCACCGGCATGGCCAGGTGGCGGCGCTCGTGCAGGTCCCGGAAGCCGCGCCAGACGCCATAGAGGGTGTCCCCGGAAGCCGCCGGGACAGCGACGCACGCGGGCGGCTGCCCGCCGAGGCCGGTCACGATCTCGTGGGCGATCGCCTTGTACGCCTCCTGGCCGTAGGGATTCGCGCGCCCCGCCAGGGCGGGATCAGCTGACGTGCTTGGATACCACCCGGCCTCGACCAGTTCCCGCAGCAGGCCGGTCTCCTGGCCGGGCACGACCGCGACGTCACCGCCGGCGCACCTGATTTGGCTGCGCAGCGCGGCCGGGCTGTCCGGGTGGAGCATGACGAGGCAGCGCAGCCCAGCCCTGGCGGCATACGCGGCACAGGCTGCGCCGTGGTTGCCGGTTGATGAGGTCACGACAGCGCGGTAGCCGAGTTCGCGGGCGATGGCAATTGACAAGGCGTGGAATCGGTCCTTGTGGCTCCCGGTGGGATTCTGGCCTTCGAGCTTCAGCCACGCTGCTGGGCTGCCGGCGTATCTGACCAACGGCGTGCTGCCCTGTCCCAACCGGACTGTACAGTCGGCCGGAACCGGCAGCAGGTCATCCGGCGGGCCCTCCACCAGTGAATAGTCGACGACGAGCGGTCCCTGACACGTTCCGCAGCCGGTCCAGATGGGTCCGGGCCGGGACCGCGTCGCGCAGACAACGCAGCGGAGCTGGATGGCGTCAGTCCACAGACGCGAGACAGGGGAGGCAGTGATTTTCACGGCGGGCTCAGAGCGGCCAGCCGAGACGCTGGTAGAAATCGACCACCCGGTCCAGGTGAGACTGCATGCGCCCGGCGGCCAGCTCGGCGTTGCGATCCTGGACGGCCTCGAACAGGCCTTTGTGGTCCTTGAGCTCCCACTCCTGGTATCCCTCGACAAGCTCCAGCTTGGGGCCGCGCTCCTCAAGAATCTGACGGCAGGACGCGGCGAAGCTGGCGAGGACCTCGTTATGTCCGGCCTCTGCCAGCAGCACGTGGAACAGGGCTGCCTGCGGCGGCGCGGGACGGCCCTGCATAACGACCCGCTCCTGCCGGGCCAGGATCGAACGGAGCTTGCTCAGCTCCGCTGAGCTGCGCCGCACGGCCGCCAGCCGGACCAACTCGACCTCCGCGGGCCGGCGCGCTTCGAAGAGCACCCGTGAGTCCGCCCGGGACAAAGCGGCGGCGATGCCGTCGGTGACACCCGCCATCGCTGCGCCGGCCGCGACGAAGACGCCGCCTCCGTGGCGTATCTCCACCACACCGAGCGTGGCCAGGCCGCGCAGCGCTTCGCGAACCGTCGACCGGGACACGCCAAGGGAATCCTGGAGGCTGCGCTCGGATGGCATGCGCGTGCCCTCAGACAGCCCTTGCCGCTTGATTTCTGCCAGCAGCCGCTGCGCGACACTGTCGGCCAGCTTCCGCCGGTCGCCGCCGGTCAGGGACAGCCCCGGCCCATCGCTCCAGCTAGTCAATCGCTCTCCCGGGCAGTCGAACCCGGCTAGTCCACCACCGGCCGCCCCGCGGCGGCCGGTGGACTAACTCCGGGACAACTGGTCTGATGTCTTGGTGAAGTCTAGGCCAATCATCAGATGACTGTCCAGCACGAAGCCACGTGGGCCCGGCCTGGACCGATGCTGACCCGAGGACCTGCTACCAGGAACTTCAATGGGGCGGACTGGTCCCGGCGAGGAGCAGTCTGAGCCTTGACGGTCTTCGCGCAGCGAGCGTAGCATCCGAAACATTCATCAGGTCATCAGACCAGTTGAACTACTTTTCTCCCGGCTGGAGGGTGGAGATGGCCGATACTGAGCAGTCCGCGGCCCCCCCGTCAGGGCCAACCTTCTTTGCACGCAATGCGACCGGTCTTGTGCGGGAGATCCGCATCAGGGATGCAACGATTCTCAACGCGCTGCCCGGCGGGCCCGGCGTCGTCCTCGCGGTCTCGATCTTCTGGATCCTGTCGGCGTTCCCCGGCGCCAATCTCTACCTCGCGATGCTGATCGCCGCCGTGGGCGCGTTCCTGGTCATCGGCGCGTTCGGCCTGCTGTCCCAGGTGATGCCGCGTACTGGGGGGGACTACATCCTGGTGTCCCGCTCGCTGAATCCAGTTCTCGGCTTTGTGTCCAGCGTGCTGGTCGCCGCGTCCGCCCTGCTCGCGGTCGCGTTCTGGGGCGTGGTGTCGGCCAGCCTGCTGGTATCCCCGCTGTTCACCTATCTGGGGCTCAAGACAGGATCGGCGACTCTGACAAACTGGGGCGTTGACCTGACGAAGACACCGGAGACGTTCATCTTCGGCATTGTGCTCACGCTGGCGGTCTTCCTGCTGATCGGGCTGGGTAAGCGGTTCATGCAGCGGGTACAGCTCGCCATGTACGCGTTCGGGATGCTCGGCCTGGTCGTTGCCGCGGTCATCCTGCTGACCACCAGCCGCGGGCATTTCATCAGCACGTTCAACGCCTTCGCCCATCCGTACACGCACCGCGCCGACTCCTACAGCTACTTCCTCTCCCAGGGAGCCGCCGTCGGCGTCCAGACGAACACCGGTATCAACTGGGCGCATACGATCTTCGGCTCCGCGGCGATCCTCAGTTTCACGGTCTGGACGTGGTGGTCGGTCTGTTACGCGGGCGAGCTCCGTCAGGCCAGCACCCGGCGCAACTGGTACTCGATGATCGGCGGCCTTGCCCTCACGTTCATCCCGGTCGTGCTCATGATCGCGATTATGAACTCCACGTTCGGCACGGCGTTCCTGCCGTCCCTCAGTGCCGTATCAAGCAACACGCATGTGTACTCGCTGCCGGTCACGCCGCTGTGGATCGTCTTCGTGGCGATGATCCACCCAGCCTGGGGACTCGTGGTATTCCTCGGGCTGGCCTTTGTCATGTGGGGTGTGCTGCAGGTCTACGTGAACGCCATCTACCCGTCCCGGACCATCTTCGCCTGGGCGTTTGACCAGATCATTCCGGCCAAGCTTTCGGCGGTGTCTGGCCGGCGCAACACGCCGGTCGCGGCGCTGACCCTCCTGGCCGCGCTGACCGTCCTACTGTGCTGGTGGGCCGCTTACACAACGAGTTTCTTCCGCTTCCTTACGCTGGACATCGTGCTGATCTTCCCCGCCTTCGCGCTCGTGGGCATCTCCGCGATCGTGCTGCCCCGGCGCCAGCGGCGGCTGTACGACGCCTCCAGCGCACGGCTGAACCTGCTTGGTGTGCCGCTGGTGGCACTGTTCGGCGTCGGCGCCATCGCAGTGGCGACGTTCATGGCGTACTGCTACTTCACCCAGGCGCCCCTGGGCCTGCCGGGTGCAGGGAAGTCGATCGGAAGCCAGCTGTTCACGTCCCCGTCCAACGGAGGGCTGGCGCTCCTGGCCGTGTTCATCATCGCATCGCTGATCTTCTACGGCGTCGCGTGGCTCATCCGGCGGTCAGAAGGCATCGACCTCAGCCTCGCGGGTATGGAGCTTCCCCCTGAGTAGCATGCTGGCCGGGGCGACCGGGAGGCGAGGCTGAGATGGGGCTGGGCCGCATCATCCGCTCCGGCCGGAGGGACCGGGCAGAGGACGCAAAACACCGCCTCTACTATGCAGCCGATATTCACGGGACCGAGAGCCTGTGGCGGAAATTCCTTGTCGCGCCGCGGTACTACCGTGCCGATGTGCTGATCATGGGCGGCGATGTCAGCGGCAAGGTCATCATCCCGGTCATCGCCGAGGGAGACGGCTACGTCGCCACCCGCTTCGGCCGCCAGGAAAGGGCGCGGACCGAGGATGAGCTGGCGGCGCTGGAGCGGCGCATCCGTGACAACGGCATGTACCCATACAGAGCGACACCTGAAGAGGTCGCGCGTATTGCCGGGCTGACTGTCGCTGACCAGGAGGAGTACTTCGAGCCCCTGATGCGGGAGACGTTCGACCGGTGGCTTGACGTGGCCGACGAGCGATTGCGAGACACCGACGCCCTCTGCTACGTCATGGCGGGGAATGACGATCCGCCGCTGATCGAGGAAGAAATCCGCAACGCCAAACACGTCCTGCCGTGCGACGAGGCCATCGTCGAATTCGGCTCCTACACCATGATCTCCGTCGGGCACTCCAACCAGACGCCCTGGCACACACGCCGGGAACTGCAGGAAGACGAGCTCTACCGGCGGATCAGCGCGCTTGCAGAACAGGTCACCGACTTCAGCCGGTGCATCTTCAACTTGCACGTGCCGCCATATGACTCCCAGCTCGACATCGCCGCCGAACTGGACGGCGAGTTCAACCAGGTCCGGGTCGGCGGCGAGCCGAAGCTGACCCCGGTGGGCTCGACCGCCGTGAGGGAAGCGATCGAGCGATACCAGCCGCTGCTGTCACTGCACGGCCACATCCATGAGTCACCGGGAGCCGTGCGGATCGGCCGGACACTCTGCATCAACCCCGGCAGCGAGTATCACACCGGCCGGATCCAGGGGTGCCTGATCGACCTGCGAGGTGAGCGGATCACACATCAGTTCGTCGTGGGCTGACCGGGCAGCGGCCCGCTGACCGTCCCGGCACAACTGCGCCGCCAGGGCAGGTCCGAGAGCTAACCAGACAGGAGCAAAGGTGGGCAACGACAGGCAGGTAGTCGTCGTGACGGGCAGCAGCGCCGGCTACGGCTGGCAGACGGCCGTAGAACTAGCACGGCGCGGCCACTGGGCGTTCGCGTCGATGCGCGACCCGCAGGGACGCAACGCGCCGAAGGTGGCTGAGCTCAAGCGCATCGCCGAGGAGGAGCGCCTGAGCCTGGACGTGGTGGCGCTGGATGTCACCGACGACGAAAGCACAGGCCAAGCGGTGCGCGAGGTGCTGGCCGCGGCGGGCCGGGTCGACGGCCTGGTGAACAACGCGGGGTTCGGCGTCATCGGCCCATGGGAGACGATCAGCGTTGAGCAGGCGGAGCGCCAGTTCGCCGTCAACTTCTTCGGTCCCTTCCGGGTGGCGAAGGCGGTCGTCCCAGCGATGCGAGACCGGCACTTCGGCACGATCGTTAACATCTGCTCCGAATCGGGGATCCGCCCCGTCCCGTTCGAGGCGGCGTACGCGCCGTCCAAGGCCGCGCTGGCCTCCCTGACCGAGGTCATGCGCTATGAGCTCCAGCAGTTCGGCATCCGGTGCTGCTGCGTTCACCCTGGCTGGTACGGCGACACCGAATGGGACCTGCGCCAGGTCTCGACGGTCGACTGGGACGAGCCGGCCGAGCCATACACCAGCCTGGTGCGCGAGTTCTCCGCGGCGCAGGGCCAGAAGGAAGGACCGCAGGAAAACACCGGCCAAGTCGCCCGCGCGGTCGCCGACGTGATCGAGGCCAGCGACCCGCCGCTGCACACCTGTGTCGGCTGCAGCGACCTGCGTACCCGGCCTTATCCGGCACCCGCCGATTTCGAGGCAGCGATGTTCTCCTTCTACGAGATCGAGACGTTGCGCGGCCCGTGGGCCGCCCGGGACTGATCCGGGCGGGAGGCCGCGGAATGATGGCTCTGGAATCGGGCCTCTGGCCCCGTCTGCGGGATTACTGGCATCCAGTCGCCTACTGCGCCGACGTCGGCGCCGAGCCGGTCGCGGCGCGCCTGCTCGGCGTGCAGATCGTGCTCGCCCGGCTGGACGGGACGACCGCCTGCCTGCGTGACCTGTGCGCCCACCGTGGCACACCGCTGTCGCTGGGCTGGGTCAACGGCAGCACGCTCACCTGCGCCTACCACGGCTGGCGCTATCGCGCCGACGGGGCCTGCGTGCACATTCCCGCCCGGCCGGAAGGGGTGATCCCGCGGCGGGCGCGGGTCGATGCCTACCGGGTGGCCGAGCGGTACGGCCTGGTCTGGGTCTGCCTGGGCGAGCCGCGCGCACCGGTCCCCGAATTCCCCGAGTTCGACGACCCCACATACCGGAAGACGCTCTACCCGCCGGTGCACTGGAGGTGCAGTGCCGCACGGCAGACGGAGAACTTCATCGACCAGGCGCACTTCCCGTGGGTGCACGAGGGGATCCTCGGCGACCGCGGGCAGCCCGAGTCGATCGATGCCGACATCGAGCGGCACGGGGAGGAACTCCGGTACGAGTACGTGGACCGGCCCAACCCCATGCATCCACTGCCGCACCGGCGTATCTACCGGGTGCACCGCCCGTTCACGATCCACCAGCGCAAGGTCCGCTCCGGCGAGGATGACGTCGAGGCGTCTTTCAGCCCGGTCTGCCCGGTGTCGGCGGGCGAAAGCACCGGTTTCCTCATCGTCGCCCGCAACTTCCCGCTCGACCCGGTCGAGGAGGCCCGCCGCTACCAGCTCGACGTCCTCATCCAGGAACAGGACCAGCGGATCGTCGAAGCCCAGCGGCCCGAAGAGCTGCCCATTGACCTGGCAGCCGAGCTACACATCAAGGGACCGGACGCGGTCGCGATCGCCTACCGCCGGCTGCTCGCCGAACTCGGCGTCGACGCCGACGCCGCGGCCGGCCGCGGTAAGGTCACCCGGCCGCCCGCAGGGCAAGCCCGGTGAACCAGGCACCTCCCGCCTCCGGGCCGACCGGTATCCGCGATCAGGTGCTGGCTGCGGTGGACGACGGCGAGACACTAGACCTGCTGGCCTCCCTGATCGAAACACCGAGCCACAACCCGCCCGGTGACGAGGCAGCCGCTGCCGCCGTCCTCGGCGGCTTCCTGGCATCGACCGGGATCACAGCCACCACGCACGAAGTAAGCCGGGGACGGCCCAACTTGGAGGCAGCGCTCGGTCCTGGCGGCGGGCGGATCCTGCTGTTCAACGGCCACACCGACACCATGCCAGCCGGGCCGGGCTGGACGGTGAACCCGTACCGGCCGCACCGGACCGGCAGCCGCATGTACGGGCTCGGGGCGTGCGATATGAAGGCGGGCCTGGCCGCGATGGCAGGCGCCATAGCAGCGGTGGCCAGGGCAGGCGCACCGCTGCGCGGCCAGGTCGTGCTCGACGCCGTCGCCGACGAAGAAGCGACCGGCGCCGGGACCAAGGCCACGATCCGCGCTGGCCGGGCCGCGGACTGGGGCGTGATCGCCGAGCCGACCGGCCTGCAGGTAGCCAGGGCGGGGAACGGGCAGGTCAACTTCACCGTCACGTTCCTCGGCGAGGCCGGGCACGGCAGCACACCCGAAACCGGCCATAACGCGATCTACGACGCGGCGGCGTTCATCCGGCTGGTCGAGCGCGACGCGGCGCGGCTCGCCGGCCAGGTGCACCCCCTGACAGGCCCGGCCTCCTACAACACCGGGGTCATCTCCGGTGGCGTGCGTACCTCGATCATCCCGTCCGAGTGCACGGTCGGCGTGGACCGCCGGATCATCCCCGGCCAGACGGTAGCCGACGCCGTAACCGACCTCGAAAACCTCCTCGGCCTTGCCCTAGCGGCCCGGCCGGGCGCCCGCGCGCGGTCCTCGGTCGATGTGGAATACGAACCCTTCGAAGTTGCAGAGCGACTGCCACTCTGTGACGTCCTCTCCCAGGCCGCCGCCTTCGTCTGCGGCCACCCGGCCTGCTTCACCGGCCTGCGCGCCACGACCGACGTTGTCTTCCTCGGCGCTGCCGGTATTCCGACGGTCGTCTTCGGCCCGGGAAGCCTCGCCCAGGCGCACCGGCCCGATGAGTACGTGGAAGTGAGCCAGGTTCAGCACGCCACGCGGGTGTTTGCGCTCACGATCGTTGGGCTGCTGTGCTGACCTCACCTATCGGCACAGGACCGCCGGATATGACCGCGCACCAGGGTGCACTACCGGGGCTGGGGGGCAGATCATGAACGACGCACACAGCGAACTGGTAGCGCTGGTCACCGGGGCGGCGAGCGGGATCGGCAAGGCCACGGCCCTGCTGTTCGCCGAGCGCGGCCACCGGGTGGTCGCCGTTGACCGGGACGCCGCCGGGCTGCGCGCCACCCTAGCCGAGGCGGCCAGCGACAGCATCGCCATCTGCCCGGCCGACATCCTCGACCCGCCGGGCCTGGCGGCAGCCGTGGATATCGCGGCTGACCGGTTCGGCGGCCTGGACGTGCTGGTGGCCGCGGCCGCGATCGGTGACTGCGGCCGGATCGACGAGATGGCGCCTGAACTCTGGGACCTGGTCATCGACGTGATACTCAAGGGCAGCTCCCACTGCTGCAGAGCGGTGATCCCAGCTTTCCGGCAGCGCGGCAGCGGGTCGATCGTCTTGTTCGGCTCGATACTCGGGCGGGTCATGTCGCCCGGTATCGGCGCCTACGCCGCCGCGAAAGGCGGCATCGAGGCACTGACCAGAACCCTCGCCGTCGACCTGGCGCCCGACCGGATCAGGGTCAATTGCATCGTGCCGGGTGCGATCGACACGCCCATGACCTGGTCGACGATTCCCCGCGAGGACCACGCACAGGTGGCCGGGTTCGCCCGCGCCGACATCCCCGTTGGCCGGATGGCGCAGCCAGCCGAGATCGCTCGCTGCGTCTACTTTCTCGCCTCGGAGGAGGCTTCATTCGTCAACGGAACCAGCCTCGTCGCGGACGGCGGGGTGCTGGCAAAGCTGGCGTCCCGGATATGACCAGCCGGGCACAGATAGCGTCTCACCGGCTGCGCGCCGCGCAGCAGGCCATGGCGGAACAGGGGCTGGACGCCCTGCTGATCACCGGTGGCACGAACCTCGTCTACCTGTCCGGGTATCCCTACGTCGACACCAACCTGGCCCGCCCTTTCTTTCTGCTGGTCCCCCGGCTAGGCCGGCCTGGCCTGCTCGTGCACACCGGACGTGCCTACGAGGCGCGAGCGCTGTCTTGGATCGAGGATGTCCGTACCTACGAGCCGCTGTCCGCCGCACCGGTAGGCGAACTCGCTGCCATCATGCGCGAGCGCGAGGTCTTCGGCGGCCGGATCGGCATGGAACTCGGGTTCGAGCAACGGCTCGGCCTCCCTCCAGCCGAGCTTGACCGCCTGCGAGCCGAACTCGCACCAACGGTCATCGCCGACGCCGCCATGCTGCTCTGGCACCTGCGGATGATCAAAGCAGCGTGGGACCTGGACGCGATGCGGCAAGCCTGCGCGATCACCGCCCAGTCATACGCCCGGACCTTCGCCGAAACCCGCGGCGGCGAACCGGAGCGTGACGTGATGCTCCGAATGACCCACGAGACCATGCGCTGCGGCGGCGGATCGCCGTGGGTTGCGATCACCTCGGGCCCGGGCAACTACGACGTGGTCATGGGCCACGGCACCGACCGCCTCCTCCGCCGGGGCGACATGGTCTGGATGGACAGCGGCTGCACCGTCGCGAGCCTGTGGTCGGACTACGGCCGTGCCGGCGTCATCGGCGGCCCGTCACCGGAGCAGACCCAGGCACAGCGACTCGTCCGCGCGATCGTGGAGGAAGGCGTCGCGATGGTCCAGCCGGGAGCTCGCACCAGTGAGATCGCCAAACGTCTCAACGACCGGGTGAACAACCTGCCCCTACCGGTCACCTCACACATCTCAACCATCGCCGGCCGCGTCGGCCACGGCATCGGCCTAGACCTGACCGAGCCCCCGCACCTTTCCGAGGCCGATCCGACCGTGCTACAGCCCGGAATGGTCATCTCCATCGAGCCAGGGCTAGCCACGGACTACGGCATCTTCCACATCGAAGAGAACGTCATCGTGACGCCATCAGGTCACGACGTGATCTCGGTCGCGCCCTGGCATCTGACAACGCTCACGGCATAGCGGTCCAGAGCACGCGAGGAAGGGTCAAGAGTTGCGGACGGCGTGTCCCAATGCCGCGAAGTTAAGGATCTGGTGCGTTTGCCCAGGACGTGTTGCCTGGCCGTGTGTTGAGCGCGTAGGTGCCGTAGTCGGTGTGGGCGAGGAAGCCCAGGCGTGACCATTCGGCCAGCTGGGTGAGCAGGTTGTGGAGTTTGATCTGCAGTCGGGCGGCGGGTTCCTGGCCGGTCCAGGTGCGGTTGGGGTCGGTGTTCATCAGGGCGATGACCTGCTGTCGGCGGGTGGGCGGCCGGGCCGGCCTGGGCTTGTTGCCTTTGGGTGCGGGGCGGGGGCGGCGGGGCCGCAGGTCCACCGGTGGGGTGGTGATGGTGATGCCGATCGCGGTGATGACGGTGGTGGTGTGCGGCCGGGCGTCGTCGCGGGCCTGGTAGCGGGAGGTGGGGGCTTTGATCTTGCGGGCGCTGTAGCGGGGCCGCCGGGCGGGCAGCAGGGTGGCCAGGACGGCTCGGCCGATGACACCTGGCAGGTCAGCTGGGCCGGTGGGGCAGATGCCGCGGGCGGCGGTTAGTTCCTGGCGGGCGGCTTCGAGGGCAGTGGTGAAGCTGGCCCGGTCGGGATCGGTGCCGGGCCTGGTTTCGACGGCGGTGACCATCGCCATGCGCAGGAGCTGGTAGAGGGTGAGCAGGGCCCACAGTTCCTGCTCCACGCCGGGCCGGTCCCCGGAGCGGAGCACCCGGCCGTTCAGCAGGGTGTGGCGCAGGGCCAAGAACGCCGACTCGATCTCCCACCGCTCGTGGTAGAGCCGGATCAGGGCGGCGGCGGGGAAGCGGCGGTGATCGGTCAAGGTGGTGATCAGCCGGTAGCAGTCACCGATGCGGCTGCCGTCAGCGCCGGTCACGACCAGGTCAGCTTCGATGATCCGGACCTCCAGCCCCTCCAGGCACGATAGGTAGGAGCCGTCGGGCAGGTGCTCGCGGACTTGGGGGTTGCGGGAGGAGCAGGCCCGGGCTAGCAGCATCGCCCCAGTGCTGGCCACCTCGGCGAAAAACCAGCCGGCGTCGAAGCCGCGGTCCAGCAAGACCAGCATGCCCGGCCGGAGCAGATGCAGCAGCCGGGCCGCCAGGGCGATCTCATCCCGGTCGGTCACCGAGCCGACGGTGGCGCCCAGCAGGGCCCGGGTGCCGGTCTCGGCCAGGGCCATCAGCCGCAGCGTGGGGTACCCGGCCCAGCTCATCCGGCACCGGATCCGGCCGAGCCAGGTGCGGTTCCGGCCGGTGTCGGGGATCTTCACCGAGTTGCAGCCGTCAAAGGCGACGGTGCGCAGCCCGCCAAAGCGCACCCCGGGCGTGTGCGGCTGAGCCAGCGGCCCGGCCACCACCTCAAACAGCGCCTTCAGCGGCGCCGGGCCCAGCCGGCGGCGCAGGTCCCGCAGCGCCTTCTCCGACGGGCACGCCAAGCCCAGCCCGCCCAGGCCCGCGGTCAGCTTCCCCCACACCCGCGCGTAACCAAGGCGGGGGAACATGCCCAGCGCCAGGACAAAGTACACCCCGGCCCGCGACGGCAACAGCCGCAGCCGCCGCTGCACCGTCCTGGTTTGCGCCAGAACGTCATCGACCAGCTCAAACGGCAAGTACTGAGTTAACTCACCCAGATGGCCCGGGGCGAACACCCCCGCGGCGACAGTGACGGCATAGGTGATGGTGGCAGTGGCAGACTGAGTACGCAACGGGACCCCTGGTGGCTAGGACGATCGTGACGGATCACCCCGGGCCTACCAGAGGTCCCGTCGCCACATCAACCCCGCCGCCTCCCAGGCCCACACCCTTGACCTGCCCACAGATCCCTTAAGGGCGCGGCATTGCGGCGTGTCCTGCCCGATCACGCGGCGACCTTGAACTCGGCCCCGCCTGGCCGCCCGGCGAGCACTACCTTCGCGAATTTCGCACCAGCGGTGTCCTTTCGCGCTGGATAACCACCGGTGGCCTCTTGAAGGAGGAAGGAGGCCGCCGCCAAGCACCTGGCAGAACTCAGTGATCCGCGAGGGCAATGAGGGCACTGCCGTATCCAACAAGATCATGCCCATGGGAACTCGTGAGCAGATCGCGTGCCATGGCGGTGACGAGGTCGATGTCGTTCTTATCAAGCAGTGGAGGCGGTGACGGGTACTGCCGGTACCGGTCCGGGGTCGTCCCGGCCAGAGCCCATCGGAGCAGTTCGCGAGCTATTCCGGCGTTGGCGCTGTCCTCATCGATAGGGGGCACCTCGGCGTAGTCCTCGAAGCCGCGCAGCATTCCTGCCAGCAGCAGATCGCACTGGGACGCGCTCAGTAGCTCGCCGAGTTCCCGGCCCACTTGGGCGCCGGCGCGATCCAGGACGTGGGCGAGCTTCCGGAGCTGGTCGTAGGGCACACAGAACAAAGGGATGGTGCCGTTCTCCCAGGAGCGCACGGTCGCGACGTTCACGTTGAGCTGCTGCGCCAGACGCGGCCGTGTTAGGTGCGCAGAGCTGCGCGCGGCCCGGATGACAGCGGCACCGATCACGCCAGGCGGCGAGACCGGGCCAGGTATACGCAGGATCTCAGCGTTTAGCTCCTTGGCCTGGTCAGCTGGGAATGCGGCGATCTTACGCCACCACCGCCGCGAGTCTCGCACTGCCTTTCCGCGGTGGGACATCATGCGGCTGACGCGCGTGCCATGCCCGGGTGTGTCAAGGCTGGCGGTGACCGTTATCGCCATTACGGCCCTCGCCTTCCATCCGAGGTGAGCCACCTTTCGCAGGCCATGTGGTCCGGCCGGTCATTGGTGTCCGGCTTCCGCGCGTACAGGCCGACCGCGCGGCGGGTCAGCGTCGCGCTCACGCTGCGGGGCTGGTCGGTGAGAGAGGCGGCGCGGTGCTGGCGGCGGATCCCGGCGCGCAGCACGGCGAGCGGGATCACGAAGACGACGATGACGATGAGGGCTAAGGAGACGAGCACGAGTTCCATGCAGGCAGCGTGCGACGGAGGGTGCGGACGCTGTTACTGCGTAGCTGGACGCGTTCGAGACGTCCCGGCTATGGTGATGCCGTCCCTGGACGTCCTCGTCATCCCGGTCGGGTGTATGCCGAACGAACGGTTGCGCGCCGCGCTGCTGGAGCATGGCCTGACACCTATGGCGCTGAGCGAGCAGCTCGGCGTGGACCCCAAGACGGTCGAGCGGTGGATTACCTCTGGGCGGGTTCCGTACCGGCGGCACCGGTATGCGGTCGCGGCCCGGCTGGCGGTGGACGAAGCGTACCTATGGCCCGATGCGCTGTCGCGGGAGCAGGTCACCGAGGCATCCAACAGTGAGGTCGTGGCCATCTACCCGCACCGCTCCGACGTTCCGGATGAGGTCTGGAAGCAGATGTTCTCCGCAGCCGAACGCGAGATCGGGCTCCTCGTCTACGCAGGGATCTTCCTCGCCGAGGAAGCGGCTGTGCAGAAGATCCTCGCCGCCAAGGCCCGCGCCGGGGTGCGGGTGCGGGTACTGCTCGGCGACCCGAACAGTCCGCAGGTGGCCGAGCGTGGCACCGACGAGGGCGTGGGGGAGAGCATGGCCGCGCGGGTGCGTAACGCGCTGGTGCTGTTCCGCCGGCTGCGCGCCACGGATGGAGCGGAGTTCCGGTTCCACCGGACCACGTTGTACAACTCCATCTTCCGCGGCGACGACCAGGTCCTGGTCAATACGCACGTCTATGGGCTCGCGGGTGCCTACGCGCCGGCGTGGCACCTGCGCAAGGTCGCTGGAGGCGAGATCGTCAGCACCTACCTGGAGAGTTTCGAGCGGGTCTGGGAGACCGCGACCCCCGTCCCGGAGTAGCCCGATGGCGAGCAGGATCGACTACTACCACGACCCGGCCGCCCCGGCCGCGACCACCATGGTCCCCTCGGCCAACACGGTGGTGGTCAACGATGCGGGCGAGATTCTGCTGGTCCGCCGCGCCGACAATGGCAACTGGGCCCTGCCCGGCGGAGCGGTCGAGCTCGGCGAAACGCTGGCCCAGGCCGCGGTCCGCGAGACCCGCGAGGAGTCTGGGGTCGAGTGCGAGGTCACCGGGGTGTCGGGCATCTACACCGACCCCGGACACGTGATCCTCTACACCAGCAACGGCGAGGTCCGCCAGGAGTGCTCCATCGTGCTGACCGCCCGGGCCACTGGCGGCCAGCCCGCGCCGAGCGCCGAGACGTCCGAGGTCCGCTGGGTTCCGCTCGCCGAGGCCGACGGTTATCAGATGGACCCGTCGATGCGGCTGCGCATCCAGCATTACGCCGAGCGCCGCGACCGCCCCTACCTCGGCTAATTCGCTCCCACTAACACAGTGACCTGTAACACCCGGGCCGGGACACACCCGGCGGGCATGCCGGTAATGCGGGCGGCCGCAGCAGCAAGTTCTGGGGCCGAACGGGCCAGGGCGCGGGTGACCACGTGATCGGACCCGTACCGAGCACGGATCTCGGTGAAACGCTCCTCGACCATCACCGGCTGGCCCTGGGGGCCGGTGGTCATGTCGCAGTAGATCAGTGCGTCAGACAGGCCACGCGCGGCGGGCTTGAACTCGCGGAACAGGGTATCGGCGAGCCCTCGTTCGGCAGCTTCAATACCTGCGCAGGAATGATGCGCCACCAGCCGGCACAGCAACGGGTCGGCGCGCTGCACGTCGCGCAAATACAGGGCTCCGTCGAGCGGGTGGAAATCGCAGCCGTGCAGTGCCGGCGCGTAGCCGATGTCGTGCAGCCACGCGGCGGCGGTTACGACGTCGGCGTGACGGCCGAGGACCGGGGCGAGCGCCCGCGCGGTCGCCGCGACGCCCTGTGTGTGCGCCCAGCGCTGCGGCAAGAGTTCTTCGAGAAGCGCGCGGGCGAGGCTCTGCGCCCAGTCGGCCTGGCTCATAAGCCGACGGTAAACCGGGCCGTGCAGGACGTTCACGGACGCTGACGGGCCATCTCGGGACGTCTGGCGGACCGCGAGTCTCAGCAGGCCCTGCAGGCCGAGACGACAGGCAGCGTCACGGCGACCAGCGCGGCATGTCCGGGTCCTTGTAGCCGACACCGGCCAGGAAGCGAGCCTGGGCTGTCGCGGGCCGGCGCCAGGTGCCCGGGCGCCATGCCCACACGTCGACCAGGCCCGGGTCCGCCAGGGTCAGCCCGTCGAACCATGCCGCGATCTGGGCCTCGGTGCGGCCGGTCACCGGTGTCGTGTCGCCGTAGGCGTCTTGCAGCAGCCGGATCAGTTCCGGGTCCGTGCCCGTCGAGGTGCCCGTGCTGATCACCAAGTAGCTGCCCGGTGCTATCCACTCCCGTAGGGTCGCCACGGCCGCGTCCGCTTCGGTGGCGGTCAGGAAATGCAGCACCGAAAGGAGCAGAACTCCGGTCGGCACGATGCTGTCGATCACGCCGCTGAGCTGTATCCGGGTGAGGAGGCTCGCAGTGTTACGGAGGTCGCCGGCGACAACTCCGATCTTGTCATCGACCGCGAGCAGTGCCCGGGCGTGAGCCAGCACGACCGGATCACGGTCCACGTAGACAACGGGAGCGTCGGGGGCCACTTCGCGGGCAGTCTCGTGGACGTTCGGGTGGACCGGGAAACCGGAACCGATGTCGATGAACTGGGTGATCCCCTGCTCGGCCAGGTACCGGACGGCCCGGGTCATGAACGCCCGGTTGGCCCTGGCGATCTCCGCCACCTCAGGGAACTGGTCCAGCACCTTGTTCGCGGCGGCGCGGTCGGCAAGGTAGTGGTCTTTCTGGCTGAGCCAGTACGAGTACATGCGGGCGATGTTCGGCTCGGCGGAGAACCGTATGGCGGTCCCGCCGCCCCCGGCTAACGCGGGCTGCAGCGCCTCGCGCAGTTCGTCAATGTCGGCGGTTATCACCGTGTGCGGGTTGACGCCCTCGTCACGGCTGCGGGCCACGTACCGGATCCGGCCCGGCATCTGCTCCTGCCAGATCCTGAAGGCCGGGAACTCCGCCTGCAGCACCGCTAGGTCCTCACCCACCGCAACGCCTCCCTCGGGCCCATCAATGTCGCCCCTTAACGGCCGCGACTGGGACTGCGGCCATGAAGGGTTCGGGCAGCAGATTCGCCGGGAGAGCTAGGGCAGGGGTACCGCACCGAGGGACGACTAGGAACGTCTTGCGTTAGAGTCGGTAGTGACCTCGTGCCCAACGGAGGCCCCGAGCTTGAACGAAACCTTCTGCCGCGCCCTACTCCAGGCCGGGCTGACCGAGGAGGACATCGCCGCCCGCCTCGGTGTCGACCCGAAGACCGTGCGCCGCTGGATCGAAGGACGCGCTCTGCCCTACCGGCGTCACCGGTGGGCCCTTGCCGCGCTCCTCAGCACTGCTGAGATGCACCTGTGGCCGCGGCTGCGTTCCACTGGGCCAAGGCCAGACGAGGTTGTCGCTGTTTACCCGCATCTCGCCGTCGTGCCAAGCGGGGCATGGCTGAACTTGGTTGGGTCGGCTCAGCATGAAATCGACCTTCTTGACCACCAAGAACTGCCGCTCGTCAGTGATCGCGATGTTCTCGGTGCTGACCGAACGGGCTGACGCTGGAATTGAGGTACGCATCTGCCTTGGCGGTTCGGACAGCATCGACGCTGACGAGCGAAGCGCGCTTGTGGGGTACGCGCCGTTACGCGGTTACGGCGAGGCCTCGATACGGTTGCACCGAGGGGCGCTGTACAACCTCATCTACCGCTCCGATGACCAACTCTTCGTCGTCCAACGCGCCTACGGCGTCGGTATTGCGGCGGCCCCCGTGCTTCATCTTGAGCGGACCGACGGCGGCGGCATGTTCGCCACCTACGCCGAGAGCTTCGAGCGTGCCTGGGCAGAAGCCGAGCCAGAGGGGCCTGAACTTATCCGCGTTCCGGAGTGATGATTCCCGGCGTCGTATGCCTGCGGCGCTGCGGCTGGCTGAGGGGCACTGCCCTGGGTACGGTGCAGCCACCATCGCAGTAGGGGGAGGTATCGGTGGCCCAGAAGATAACGGTGGCGCTGGAAGACGATCTGACCGGTGGCCCGGCGGATGAGACCGTGCCATTTGCAGTCGATGGCACGGCTTATGAGATCGACCTGAGCGCCAAGAACGCCGCTACGTTC
>Ga0207646_10000179_pt1 | contig 86647 bp, 93 predicted proteins | sample KBSK5502metaG_FD_184343 | JGI IMG/M metagenome (GOLD analysis project Ga0207646, IMG submission 184343) | Corn, switchgrass and miscanthus rhizosphere microbial communities from Kellogg Biological Station, Michigan, USA - KBS K5-50-2 metaG... | ecosystem: Host-associated > Plants > Roots >... | reverse complement strand
GCGGGCTCAAGGCTAGGCATCGCGGCTGCGCCTTCCCCGGCTGCGACCGGCCGATCAACTGGACCCAGCCGCATCACATCGACTTCTGGGCCCATGGCGGCAACACCAACATGCGCAAGCTCTTACCGCTCTGCTACCACCACCACCGCCTCGTGCATGAGGGCGGATGGCAGGTCCTGCAAACAGATGAAGGCCTGAAGTTCATCCCGCCTGACCGCGTGGTGCGTCGCCGGTGGGGCGAACGCTGGGCGGCCTAGAGGGCGAGCCACTCCCGGGCTTCTTCGACAGTGGTGAAGTAGTCGATCTGTATGGCTGTCTTCGGCACCTTGCCAAGTCGGTCGCGGAGGTGCGTCGCTGCCATCTCGCTCTCCGGCAAGACGACGGCGAAGCGTTTCAAGCCAGCCTCCAGGACGCGCGGCACCCATTCCTCGTCGGCCCGGTCCTGGTCGGCCGGGTTCAACACCCGCTGGCGGCGGCAGTCGGCCAGCAGCCTCGACCCCGTGTGGTCGTGCAGGGCCTTCACCTCGGCGTCGAGCAATCCTTTGAACTCGGCGCTGTTCGCCCAGCCGTCCCACTCCACGACCACCGTCTTGCTGGGCTCGTCCCACCTCACGGTGGCCACGCCGGGCATCGAAAAATAAGTCTCGTCGGCCATGCCGGCGTTAGCATCGCACGCCCCCGGCCGACTCTAGCGGCGAATCGTCTCCGGTTCGTAGGTCAGCAGGACGTTGCCGTTCCCGAACTCGCGCGTCCGAAGCAGCTTCAAGGCGATCCGGCGACTGGCCGAGCCGGACAGCGAGTTGCCCGCGCCCAGCAGGACCGGGTTGACCATGATCCCCAGCTCGTCCAGGAGACCCAGCTCCATCAGCGCGGTGGTGAGCACCGAGCTGCCCAGGACCATGAGGTCCTTGCCCGCTTCCTTCTTTAGCGTGGCGAGGTCTTCGGGGTCCCGTAGGAGGCGGGAGTTGGCCCACGTGACGTCCCCCTCCTCGAGCGTCCTGGAGACCACGATCTTCGCGGCCCCGTTCATCCGGGACGCGACGTCGGGGTCGGTCTTCACGGCCTCCTCGGACGGCCAGTACTGGGCCATCCCCTGGAAAGTCATGCGTCCGAAGACGAGGTAGTCGCTGTCGTCGAGCTGCCGCATCGCCAGCTCGTTGAACTCCGCGTCGACGTGGTGCCAGTCGATCTCCCAGGCCTTCTCGCCCTCGTAATAGCCGTCGAGGCTCGTCAGGAGGAACGCTTTGATCTTCCGCATCTACGCCGCCGCCTCGCGCTCGTCGAGAGTCATCTCGGCGACATCGTTCCGTTGCGGGCGCAGCAGCACCACGGCTGTGGCCAGCGTGACGACCACGATGCACGCGCACACCAGCCACGCGAAGTGGTAGCCGCCGGCCAGGGCCGTCACGCCGTCGGCGCCGGCCCTGACCAGGTCGACCGTCCGCGAGCCTGCCACCGTCGCGAGCACGGCGAGCCCGAAGGCTCCGCCAACCTGGCCGGTGGTGTTGAGCAGGCCCGACGCAAGTCCGGCGTCGCTCGGTTCGACGTCGGCCATCGCGATCATCGTCAGCGCGGGGAACGACAGCCCGCCGCCCAGGCCCAGCAGGGCCATCGGGAGCAGGAGGTGGAGCGCGTAGTTCGGGAATGTCGGCCCGAGCGCGACCATCGCCAGCGCGACCAGGGCGACCGCCTGGCCGGCGCCCAGCATCGCGCCCGGACCGAACCGGCCGATCAGCTGCGCCGAGAAGCGGATCGAGAACAGCGCCATCACGATCGCGACAGGCAGGAAGGCCAGGCCCAGCTCCATCGGGGAATAGCCCAGCACCCGCTCGAGGTCGAGCGAGCCGAGGAAGAAGAACCCGAGGAAGGCGGTCGACATCAAGGCCTGCACCACGTTGGAGCCCACGACCCGGCGCGAGCGGAAAAGGCGCAGGGGAAGGATCGGGTTGCGGCCGCGCGCCTGGCGGATGACGAACGCCGCGAGCAGCGCGACGGCGGCCCCGCCGAGGATCGACGTCCGGACGGAGACGAGGCCGTAGTCCGCGGTCTGGACGATCGTGTAAACGCCCAGCATCAGTCCGGCCGTGACCATCAGCGCGCCGAGCACGTCGGCGCCCTGGCCGAGGCCGAGGCCCCCGTCGGACTCGAGGAGCCTGGCCGCCGCGACGGCGGTCGCGATGCCGATCGGCAGGTTGACGAAAAAGATCCAGTGCCAGCTGACGACCTGCACGATCAGGCCGCCGGCAATCAGGCCGATCGCGGCGCCGGCCGAGGCGACGAAGCTGAAGATGCCGAACGCCCTGGCGCGGTCGAGCGGCTCCGGGAAGAGCGTCACGATCATGGCGAGAATCACGGCCGAGCTCACCGCTCCGCCGATGCCCTGCACGAATCGCGCGCCGATCAGCATCGGCTGCGTGAAGGAAAGGCCGCACAGAAGCGACGCGCCGATGAAGATTCCCAGGCCGGCCTCAAAGACGCGCTTGCGGCCGAGCAGGTCACCGAGGCGGCCCGCCAGCAGGAGCAAACCCCCGAACGCGATCAGGTATGCATTGATGACCCACGCGAGTCCTGGCTGCGTGAAGCCCAGGTCCTTCTGGATCGACGGCAGGGCGACGTTGACGATCGTCATGTCGACGACGATCAGCAGGAAACCGGTGCACAGCACGATCAGCGAGAGCCAGCGTGAGTTCTTCATGCCCGTTTAGACGCCCCCCGACAGCAGCATTCATCGGTCCCGAACCGATTAGTTTGGGGCGGCTATTCCGTCTGAACTTCGATGGCGTCCGGCAAGGTCACGCTGAACTGTGCTCGCATCGTGGAACCCGATCTCGCCGTGATCGATCAGCTCGCCAGGATCCAGCTCGAGGCCCGGCGTCGCGGCTGCATGGTGTGCCTGGAGGACGCGAGAAGCGATCTGCTCGACCTGATCTGCTTCGCCGGCCTCGAGGGGGCGCTATGCGTCGAGGTGCAGCGGCAGCCCGAACAGCGGGAACAGCCTGGCGGTGTCGAGGAAGAAAGTGAACTCGACGATCCGCCCGTCCTTTAGCTCCAGGACCTGGAGCGCCCAGGGGTCGTAGCCGCCGTTGGGCGACGGCTTGTACTGGCCGAACGTCGGCATCCCGTTGGCGCTTTCCGGCCGCAGGACGCGCGAGCCCTTGCAGCCGATGCCCGGGCCGAACCACCAGGACAGCACGTCGTCGCGCCCGCTGAGCCACATGTCGTAGGGCGGCATCGACTGCTTCGCATCTTCCCGGATCAGCGAGGTCAGGGCTTTGAGGTCGTAGCGCTCGAAAGCGGCGACGTAGCGCTCCAGCATTGCGCGGTCTGCGTCGCTCAGCGGCCGGCCGCTATCGCCCGCATCGGAGTTGGTCTTGGCGAGCGTCGCGCGTGCGCGCTGAAGCGCGCTGTTGACGGAGGGGACCGACGTGTCGAGCAGCTCGGCCACCTCCGACGCCTGCCAGTCGAGCACCTCGCGCAGGATGAGCACCGCGCGCTGCTTCGCCGGCAGGCGCTGGAGCGCCGCGACAAACGCGAGGCGGATCGATTCGTTTGCGACGGCCACGTCCGCGGGGTCGCGCTCGGGCGCGACCAGGTGCAGCGGGATCGGCTCGAGCCACGTGATCTCGGCCGGCACGTTGAGGTTCGACTCGATGGGCTCGACCGCCGGGCCGAGATCCATGGGCCTGGCGCGCCGCTCCTTGCCTTTCAGCATGTCGAGGCACACGTTCGTCGCGATCCGGTACAGCCATGAGCGCATGGCCGAGCGGCCCTCGAACCTGTCGCGGCTCCGCCAGGCGCGCACGAATACGTCCTGCACAGCGTCCTCGGCGTCGAACGGCGAACCGAGCATTCGGTAGCAGTACGCGGTCAGCTCGCGCCGGTGCTGCTCGAGCTCGCCGAAAGCGTGGGCGCTCAGCGTGGCTTCCTGCATCAATGCGATTGTAGAACGCACCTCAGAGGGCTCCGGTCAGGTGATGTAGCTGCCCAATTCGGCCGGTGGGTCGGGCTCGAGCAGGCGAAGCGAGCCGTCGGACTCGGTGGCGGCAAGGACGAGGACCTCGGAGCTGACGCCTGCGATGCGCCGCGGGGGCAGGTTGAACACGCACACGACCTGCCGGCCCACCAGATCCTCCGCCGTGTAGTTGGTCTTGGCCGCGGCCACCGACCGTCGCGTGCCGAGCGGCCCGAAGTCGATCGTCAGGCGAAAAGAGGGCTTCCTGGCCTCGGGCAGGTCGGCGACGTCGATGATCCTGCCGACGCGCAGGTCGAGGCGCTGAAAGTCTTCGATCGTGGCGCTCACGTGCGACTACTTCGCGGGGACATACTCGAGGATGACGATCCCCTTCGTTGCCTTGTCAGACTGCGATTCGCCGGCAAACTGATCGCGAGCCCCTCCGTCGGCTGCGCCGATACCTCCCCATAAATGGGGAGGACCGTCGACCCTAGCGTGTGAGGCCTCGGATCGACGGGATGAAGTAGTACGAGCCCGTCAGCGGCGTCGCGAAATAGGTGAGCGCGTCGCGCACACCGTCGGGCGCGCCGGCCATGCTCTGCAGCATCGCCACCAGGCGACCCTGGTCGGAGCTGAAGCCCACGAACATCGTGCCGTGCGCCGTGACGGTGCCGAACGGCATGTTGCGGCGGAAGATCTTGCCGAAGCGATCCTGGTCGTTGCGCGCGACGTGCGAATCCGCGGGCTTGTCGTCGAGCTCGAGGCTGTCGGTCTTGCGCCGGCCGATCACCTGCTCCTGGCGCTCGACCGGCTGCGCCTCCCATTCGGCCGCCTCATGAGTCCATTTCTGCAATAGAAGGATCGAGCCGCCGGCGCCGGGCATCGACTCCGGTATGACGGCGACGTCAGGCGCTTCGATCAGCGTCGGGTTCTCGCTGCCGTCGATGAAGCCGGTGAGGTCGCGGTCGTGGTGGTAGGGCCAGCTCGAAGTCTCTTCGGCGATGCGCGCCACCTCGCGGAGCGCTGCCATCGCCTGGCGGCTGACGTCGAACACGACATCGTATGCGCTGCCGGAGATCCACAACACCGCGTCGTGCTGCGTGGCCGGCATCGTGAACCCGCCCACGCCGACGACGCCGGCGTTGAAGCCGGTGACGTTGGGCGGCGCCGCGTCCGGCGCGACCGCGCGCCACAGCTCCGGACGAAAGCCGGCGACCAGGTTGACGCCGCCCATCGTGGTGCGCGGCTCGCGCAGGCCGGTCACGGCGTCGACCAGCACGTGACCGTCGACACCGTCTCGGATGTCGAACTCGAGGTAGGCATGCGATGCCGTCCCAAGGGCAAAAATGCCGGCCTGTGGCGCGGCCATCGACGCCGATCATAAACCGCCCCGTTCGCGTCCCGGAATCGGCCTACGATCAGTGGATGGCGCAGGCACCGCCACCTGCCACCCCCGGGCAGCAGAAGCCGCCGCCGAACCAGAAGCGCCCTGACGCGCTGGCGCCCATGCGCACGCGGCGCTTCTGGATCACGCTGGCGATCCTGTTCGCGGCCAACCTGCTGCTGGGCCAGATCCTGACCGGCATCGGGCAGGCGCCGACGGTGACGATCTCCTACAACACCTTTCTCTCCCAGGTGAGCGAGGACAACGTGGTCAACATCACCAGCACCGGGGAGTCGATCACCGGCGTGACGAAGAAGGCCGTCACCGACTCCAGCGGCACGAGCTCGACCAAGTTCCAGACCCAGCGGCCGGCGTTCGCCACCGACGACCTGGAGACGCTGCTTCAGCAGCACAACGTGACGATCAACGCGAAGGACCCGAACGCGGCGACGCCACTGTGGGTCACGCTGCTCTTCAGCTTCGGGCCGACGATCCTGCTCGTCCTGATATTCCTTTATCTATCCCGCCGGGCGGCCGGGGCCGGCGCGGGTGGGATCCTGGGCACCTTCGGCCAGAGCCGGGCGCGCCTGTACGACGCCGACCGGCCCGCGGTCAACTTCGGCGACGTGGCCGGCATCGACGAGGTGAAGGCCGACCTGCAGGAGATCGTCGACTTCCTGCGCGAGCCGAAGAAGTACCAGCGGCTGGGCGGCGCGATACCGAAGGGCGTGCTGCTCATCGGCGCTCCGGGCACAGGCAAGACGCTGCTCGCGCGCGCCCTGGCGGGCGAGGCGCAGGTGCCGTTCTTCAGCGTCGCGGCGTCGGAGTTCGTCGAGGCGATCGTCGGCGTCGGCGCTTCGAGGGTCCGCGACCTGTTCGCCAAAGCGCGAGCGGCCGCGCCGTCGATCATCTTCATCGACGAGCTGGACGCCATCGGCCGCAGCCGCTCAGCCGGCATCAGGATCGGGGGCAACGACGAGCAGGAGCAGACGCTCAACCAGATCCTCACGGAGATGGACGGCTTCGACTCGAGCGAAGGCGTCATCGTGCTCGCGGCCACCAACCGCGCCGACGTGCTCGACCCCGCGCTTTTGCGGCCGGGCCGTTTCGACCGCCGCATCCAGGTCCAGCCGCCGGACCGCCGCGGGCGCGCCGCGATCCTGCGCATCCACACACGCAACATCCCGCTCGCCCCGGACGTCGACCTCGACCAGGTCGCGGGCCAGACGCCTGGGCTCGTCGGGGCCGACCTGCGCAGCCTCGCGAACGAGGCCGCGCTCGGGGCCGCGCGCAAGGGCGAGACGGCCGTCTCGATGGCCGACTTCCTCGAGGCGATCGAGAAGACGTTGCTGGGCAGCGAGCGCAAGCTCATGCTCAGCGACCTGGACCGCGAGCGGATCGCCTATCACGAGTCGGGCCACGCACTGCTTGGCCTGCTCGTCCCCGGCGCCGACCCGGTGAAGAAGGTGACGATCATCCCGCGCGGGCAGGCGCTGGGCGTCACGCTGCAGAGCCCGATCGACGACCGCTTCAACTACGGCGAGGACTACATGCGCGCGCGCATGATCGGCGCGCTCGGAGGCAGGGCCGCGGAGCACCTCGTGTACGGGGTCGTCACGACAGGGGCGGAAAACGACCTGCAGCAGGTGACGCGCATCGCGCATGAGATGGTCGCGCGGTGGGGCATGAGCCCGAAGGTCGGGCCGCTGAATTACAGCGATGGCGACCCGAGCGTATTCCAGCAGCGACCGTACTCGGAAGCCACGGCGCAGCTGATCGACGACGAGGTGCGCCGGATCGCGGAGGAGTGCCTGGCCGACGCCGAGCGGCTGCTGACCGAGCATCGCCCGCAGCTCGACGCGCTCGCCCATGCGCTTTTGAAGAACGACTCGCTGGACGAGGGGGAGATCCTGCAGGTGACGGGGATCAAACCGGCGGCCGCGGCGGAAGCCGCGCCTCCCGCGGCGGCTGTTCGCGCGTAAGGGTCTATTTCGCCTCGTTGTATCCAGCGGTGCTTGTGAAGCACTGAGATTCGGCTCCGTTGGCGTCAGCGGTGTGGAACCAGTGCGCTGCGGACCCGCGCCTCGACGATCTCGGGCTGATTCGAGATGTCCGCGGCCGTGAAACGCAAGATTCGGAAGCCCGCGTCGATGAAGTGGTTCTGGCGGCGGTTGTCCTCGACGAGCCGCTCCCGGTGGTTGGTCCCGTCGTACTCCACGACCAGCCGCGACTCGGGGAGTACAGATCGGCCCTGCCGATGAATCGGCCTTTGGCGTCGTGCAGGTCGGACTGCACCTCTGGTCGCGGCAAGCCGGCCTGCAGGAGGAGCCAGCGCAGGCGAGTCTCCATCGGCGATTCCGCAGGCTCGGCGAACGCGGCAAGGGAGCGCAGACGGCGGGCGCCGGCGCGGCCATCGACCTGTTCGGCGTAACGGCGCAGAGATTCGCAATCGACAAATCGGGCCTGGGCCCCGGCGTCCAACGCGGCTAGCGCCTCGACCGTTGGAAGGCGCAGGCAGAGGTCGAAGAGCGTGCGATGCACCGTCGTCGCGGCAAGTCCTCGGACCGTTGCGACATCGCAAGGCGGGAGGTCACAGCGGCGGACTTCGAGACCAGCACGAGACCGAACGCCGGAGCTCGACGGCACGATCAGCTCGATTGGATTCAAAGGCTCGAGGTCCAGGCCGTGCAACCAAGCCGCGGTCTTGCCTGCGAAGACCGCATCGTCCGGAAGCTGGCCTCGCCAGGCTGAAAGAACCATCATTGGATCCATCGTCAGTCGCTGCCAGCAGTAAAGCTCGGATCCCAGATGGCGCCACGACTTACCCCGCAATGAGCTCTTCGAGACTCCGGCCCGCCTCGCGTCGTCCAGAGAAAACGGACGCCTGGTCAACTGTTCCGGGATTCGTGGGGTTCGGCCCATTCGTCCAGCTTCGTCACAGCGCGACGCCTTGCCAACGCAGGCCGTTAAGACGAATCCATTTCGCCTCGTTGTATCCGGCGGCGCTTGTACAGCGCCGGGATTTGGCTCCGTTGGCGCCACCGGGGCGTGATCACTATTCTTACCCCACTCACAGGAGGTAGGAAATGGCGTTCAGGGAAGCGTCTCTCGACACGAAGGCCTCGCCGGCCGAGGTGTGGCGCGTCTGGTCCGATGTGAACACCTGGCCCGAGTGGAACCCGGATATGAAGGAGTCGCGCCTCGACGGCCCGCTCAAGCTGGGCGCCACGGGCATGATCAACACGCGCTCGGGCGGCAAGCACGACGTGGTCGTCACGCACTTCGAGGACGGGCGGTCGTTCGAGCTCGAGAGCACCGCGCTGCCGGGGACGAAGATGGCCATCCGCGCCACGATCGCCCCCAACGGCGGAGGAAGCCGGATCACACAGGGCTTCGAGCCGCGCGGGCTGCTGGCGCCGATCGTCGGTCCGATGATGAGCGGACAGATCCTCAAGACCTTCAACGAGGTCCTCGGAGGGCTCAAGCAGAAAGTCGAAGCCGGGAGATAGTGGCCCCTCGGATCGGGCTGCTTCTCCCCTCACGCGAGGCCGTGCTGTGGGCGGACGGCGACATGGCCGTGGTCGTCGACGCGGCGCGCCACGCAGAGGAGGCAGGCTTCGACTCGGTCTGGGTGGGCGACTCGCTGCTCGCCCGCCCGCGCGGCGAGCCATTGACGATGCTCGGCGGCGTGGCCGGCGCCACCTCCCGCGTCGAGCTCGGCACCGCGGTCATGCTGCCGCTGCTCCGCCACCCGGTCACGCTGGCGCACCAGCTCGCGACTCTCGATCGCGTCGCGCGGGGGCGCCTGATTCTGGGCGTCGGTCCGGGCGCCGAGCTCCCGGGAACTCACGCCGAGCTGAAGGCGGTCGGCGTGGCGAGCGACCGGCGGGTGACCGCGATGCTCGAGGCGATCCAACGCTTCCGGCGCCTGTGGCGCAACGAGGAGGCGGGAATCGAGCTCCTGCCGCGGCCGTTTTCGCCTGGGGGTCCTCCGATCTGGCTCGGCGGCAGCGGGCCGCGCATGCTGCGCCTTGCCGGAACGGAGTTCGATGGCTGGCTGCCGCTCGTTCCGACCGTGGAAGAGTATGCGTCGGGGCTCCGGTCGGTGCGCGAGGCGGCGGAGCGTACAGGCCGTGATCCTGACAGCGTCGTGGCGGGCGTCTACCTCACAGTGGCATTCGCGGCCGATGAGCGCGAGGCAAGCAAGCTCCTCGACGACTACATTCGCGCTTACTACGGCGTGCCCGCCGAGGTGATGGGACGCGGCATGGCCATGCACGCCGGGACACTCGACTCGACCGCGGAATGGGCCGCCGCTTACGCCGCGGCCGGCGCGCGGCACATCGTGGTCCGGCTTGCCCACCCGACGCTGGCCGGCTACGACGAAACGGTCGGCTCGCTCCTCGGCGCGCTCAGGCGGTCGCTGTCCTGAGCGGCGCGCCCACCTCGTGCAGGTAGCTGAGGATCTCGGTGTACGAGCGGTAGATCGACGTCTCGTGGTACGGCACCGACACCTCGGCGCAGTACGCGCGGACGATCGCGTGGGCATGGCGGATGTTGCAGCGCGGCATCGTGGGAAAGAGGTGGTGTTCGATCTGGTAGTTGAGCGAGCCGTAGAGGAGGTCGGTCAGCGGGTGGGACTTGACGTTGCGGGCGGTCAGGACCTGGGAACGGAGGAAGTCGAGCTCCTGTCCCGCTTCGATCTGTGGCATGCCCTTGTGGTTGGGCGCGAAGACTGAGGCGAGGTAGAACCCGCCGACGCACTTCTGGACCACGATGACGAGCAACGCGCGCCACGGGCCGGCGATCGCGACCAGAAGCCCGACGTAGGCGATCGCGTGGACGCCCAGGGCGCCGATCTCGATCCAGCGCAGCCGGCTCGGCACGCTGACCAGGAACTTGACGCTGTTGTAGTGCATCGCCCAGGCCAGCCCGAACAGCAGCGGGAAGAAGAGTCCCGCCTGGTGGCGCACGATCCATCGCGGCAGTCCCGTCTTGCCCATCGCCTGCTCCGGCGAGTAGGCGATCACCCCGATGCCGATGTCAGGATCGAGGTCCTGGTGGTTCGGGTTGCCGTGGTGGCGGTTGTGCTTGTCCACCCACCAGCCCTGGCTCATGCCGAGCAGCCCGTTCCCTGTGAGAAACGCGATCAGGGTGTTGACCCGCCGGTTGGAGAACATCTGCCGGTGGCCCGAGTCGTGAAGCTGAAAGCCGAGCTGGCCCGAGGCAAAACCGAGCACGGCCGCCACCAGCACGGTCGCCCACCAGCTGTGGACCAGCGCGAGGACCCACAGGCAGACGGCGAAGAAGAGTGTGTTGGTGACGAGCATCAGGGTGTAGTAGCCGGGGTGCTTTCGCATCAGGCCGGCGGCTTCGATCCGCCGCTTGAGCTCCGCGTAGGGCGAGGTGACCGGGTTGGAAGGCGCGGGTTGAGATACGGCGACTGCCGACATCGTGGCTCCTTGCCTCGAACTGGCTGAGCTCGCGAGAGGCGCGTTCGAGATACGCCGGTCGCCAGAAACGCCGGAGGGAACGGCGTTGGCCGCATGATACTGCGACCGCGGGTGTTTGGCGGTCAGTACGATCCGGTACACTCACGTCGACGCATTGGTGCGTCGCCCGCTCGGGTCCTCTCTTCCTGTAACGACACAGAGCCCTGTAGATCGCGGCAAATAAGAAGAAAAAGAGAGGCACCCTGGAGCTTCGTTGCAGACATTTGCCGAAGCCGGCGTGAGCGCGCGCGTTCTGGCAGCGCTCGACCGGCAAGAGATCAACACCCCTAACCGGGTACAGCTGGAATCGATCCCCGCCCTGCTCGATGGCAGCGACGTGGTCGTTCAATCCCCGACAGGAAGCGGTAAGACCATCGCCTTCCTGCTCCCGATCGTCGAGCGGTTCCAACCGGGCCGTCCCGGACCTCGAGCCCTCATCGTTGCGCCGACCCGTGAGCTGGCCATCCAGGTCGACAGCGTCTTCAAGTCGCTCGACTCTGGACTGCGCAGCGCCCTGCTTTACGGAGGTGTCGGCTACCACACGCAGCAGCAGGCCTTGAAGCGCGGGGTCGATGTCGTGATCGGGACGCCGGGCCGCATCCTGGACCTGTTCGCCAAGAAGAACTTCTCACTGAGCCGCGTCGAGTACCTCGTGCTGGACGAGGCCGACCAGATGCTCGACTCGGGCTTCGCGCCAGACGTGGAGCGCATCCTCGGGCTCACTTACAACCCGCAGACGGTGCTGGCGTCCGCGACGATGCCGCAGTGGGTCTCGAAGATGATCGAGAAGCACATGCGCGACCCGCTGCGGGTCAAGATCGAGACCGAGGGCCCGTCCCTCCTGGAGCACGGCCTGGTCCACACCAACTCGGGGGGCAAGCTGCGGGTCCTCAGCGACATCCTGTCGCAGCATCGCGGGACGATCGTCTTCGGGCGCACCAAGCACGGCGTGAGGAAGCTGAACCGCGACCTGCAGAAGATGGGCCACAGGTCGGTCGAGCTGCAGGGCAACATGGCGCAGAACGCGCGGGACCACGTGATGGACTCGTTCCGCAACCAGCGCGCTGACGTCCTCGTGGCGACCAACGTAGCGGCGCGCGGGCTCGACCTCACCCACGTCGGCCTCGTGATCAACTACGAGCTGCCCGACACCGCTGAGGCCCTCACCCACCGCATCGGTCGGACCGCTCGCAACGGAAACACCGGCCGCGCACTGACCTTCATCACGGCGGAGGACCACGAGAAGTGGGCCAAGCTGCGCCGCCAGGGCGCGCCGGAGCTGCGGCCGGTCGACGCGTCGGCGTTTGCCCGGGCCGGGGATTGGTCGTATGTCGAAGAGGCCACGCCGGCGCCGGTTGCCTCGGCGTCGCGCGGTGTCATGAGTGGGCGGCGGCGCCGTCCTCGGGGACGTCCCGGCTTCCGGGGGTCGAGACGCTGATGACCTGGAGCTGAGCCCGACCACTAGACTTGACCCGACAGGCTGGCGTTTCCTCCCGCGAACCTGCCGCTCATTTAGCCAAGAAGGATGGGAGGCCCGCCATGGACCCCAACCGCAGTGCCACGGCGTTGCTGATCGATGAGGATCCCGGCTCGCAGCAGGCCAACCAGCAGCGGCTGGAAGACGACGGCTTCACCGTGGTGCTGGCTCGAGACGTGAACTCAGGCCTCGCCCAGGCGAGGCACCTGCTGCCCGGCGTGATCTTCATGCACCTGGTTTCGGGAGAGGCGGGCAGCGTCTCGTTCATCCAGGCGCTGCGGGCGGAGGACTCGTGCCGGCACATCCGCGTCGTCGTCCTGCGCACGCCGGCCGTGAAGGCCGGGGCCCCCAAACAGCTGCGCGCGGTGCCACGGGACGGCTGGTAGAAGTTCGTCGGACCCCCACGACTGTCCTGAAAGTCGTGTTTGTCGGCGGCGAATTAGGCGACCGTTGGGACAGTCGTGGCGTTAGCAGGCCTGTCACGCCAACTCTTGCCGCTTGTTGGCAGCTCGCAATGAGACACCTATACTTGCCGCTCGGGAAGCCAGTTTCGGAGTCAGGGAATGCCTATGCTGCGCTTCCTCGCGTCCCTGGTCGCGGCGATCGTGCTCGCACTTGCCGCCTACAAGAACTTCTCCAACGCCTGGGGCCTCTTTCTGTCGATCGCCCTTGGGATCGCTGCAACCGCGCTGTGGCAGTTCGCGAAGGAGCTGGTCGAAACGGGGAAAAACTCGATTGGAGGCGACTACAACACGCTCACCACCGGCTCCTCGATCCGAGACCCGACTGAGAAGGAGGTCGACGGGACGATAGGCCGGACCCTGCATCTGGATCAGAGAGGGAGGCGGGTGACCGGCGTCGAGACGGGCGGGTCCAACAAATGGTCGCTCGATGGGAAGGTGAGCGGTGAATTCGTGTTCGGCACGTGGGAGCAGATCGAACCTGATAGCTCGCTGAGCAAGGGCGCGTTTCACCTGACTCGCGATACTGAGAATCGCTATCACTTCTTCGGCCAATGGGTGGGCTGGGTGCCCGCCAAGGGCGCTGAGGGAAGTGGCAAGTGGGACTGGACCCGCCGCCGGTCGCGCTGACCGCGGCCCATGGTGATCGTCTGAACACCAGCACCAGTGAGATGACGGCGAGGGCCAGGCCGCAGAACAGAAGGCCAAAGGGCAAAGCCGAGGACCGTGACGTGGTAGACAGGCCGCGTCTCCAGACGTGCCGCAGGCGTCAGGAGAATGTCGGGGGCGAGGATCGGCCGGTTTACCGCTTGCGGGCGCGGATCTGGATGAACGCCGGGAAGAGGGTCTCGAGGTGCTCGTCGCTGCCCGGTTCCGCGTCGGGGTCGGGGTCGCCTGGTGAGGTCTCCCACAGGCCGTCGACGACCATCCCGGCCTCCGCGATGCCGTTGACCAGCGTCTCGAAGGTGTGCCCGAACTCGATCGTGGGGGCGACGACCTTGACCCGACCGAACTCCCACGTGACGTCCGCTTCCTCCTTGTAGGGCATCGCCCGGTCGTCGAAGTACGACGTCCGCGGCCGCCAGCCGCCTCCCGTGTGTGTGCCGTACAGGCGGAGCGTGGTGGGATGCATCGTCGAGGTGACGTACGTGCCGCCCGGCTTCAGCACCCGACCCACCTCGCGAAAGACCGGGCGCACCTCGCGGACGAAGACGAGCGAGTGGCACTGCCACACGACGTCGAAGGAATCGGCGCCGAAGCGCGACAGGTCGGACATGTCCACGCGGGCGGTCCGGATCGACACGCCCTTCTCGCGGGCCAGGTCGCGCGAGGTCCGGAGCTGGATCGCGGAGATGTCGGCAAGGTACGTGTCGGCGCCGAGCAGAGCGAACACGGCGGCGTCCCAGCCCCCGCCTGCCGCCAGCGCGAGCACCCGCGCGCCCTTCAGGCGCACACCCTCGAGCCGTCCGTCGGGATCGACGAAACGCCTCAGCGCCGCGGGCGACTTCGGCGGCCGGCCCTGCGGCCTGGTGTACGGGATGCCGGCGCGGGCGAGACGATCCCACATCCTTCGGTTGTGTTCCGCCACGGACCGGCTGCCCAACGCTCTGACAGTTTAGGAACACAAGCGCCGGGGCTCCACAGAACCCCGGCGCGACGAAAGTGACTAACTACAGAAGAAGTGTTGTTACTTCTTCTTCGCTGACTTCTTGGTCGCCTTCTTGGCCGTCTTCTTGGCAGCCTTCTTCTTCGCAGGCATAGTACTTACCTCCTTCTCTAGTGATAGGACCCGTTGGGTACCGTGTTGTGAATGTCGCGGTCAAACATCATCGAAGGGGCTCCACGGAGCATGTATGACCAGAACCCCGAGACGTCAACGATGGTCCGATATGGATCGTCAACTCGCGTCGGGTCCATAGCCTCTGTGGTGGCTATCACGAGCAACATCGCCATACGCATCGTTGTAATACTCGAATGAGGTGCCTCACGTCAAGGGCGAAGAGAAATTTTTTCTTCGTGACCTCATCGCAAAAATCGTTGCGATTCGCATCGTATGCGAGCCGCACGTGGATAGAAAGGACGCGGACGCGATCGCTTGAAGAACATCGCGACGAGTTGCGATGCGATCAGGCTTCGGCGATCGACCGAAGGAACCGCGTCGGGTCTTGCTCGAACTCGGCCATGCATCCCGCAGAGCAAAACCAGTAGGTGCGCCCGTCGTCCGCACTCTTGTGAGTCGAGGTGAGCGGGTCGACCGTCATTCCGCACACGGGGTCGGTCGCGAAGATGACAGCCGGCTCCTTGGCCGCGGGCGTGGGGCGCTTCTTGCGCGCGGCGATGACCTCAGCCAGCGCCAGGACCGCGATCTCTTCCTGCGTGGTGCCGCGCACCTTGCCGGCCGGCGTGTGCAGACGCGAGAGCATCCGCTCGTCGAGGCCGTGAGCCTGGAGAGCGGCGCGCACGGCCGACGCGCGGCGCGCGCTCGCAATGAGACTCACATCCAGGTCGGGATGGCTCAGCGCCGCCTCCACCGCCTCTTCGTCGTAGTGGCCCATCGTGGCGACCACGGCGTATGCCTCCCCCGGAGGGACCTCCAGAGAGGCGAGCTCGGCCTGGCCGACGGTTCGAGCGCGAAAGCCGGTCATGTCGGCAATGCGCGCCATCGTGGCCGCGGCCGGGGTGTCGCCGAACACCAGGAGCAGCGGCCTCGGCAGGCGCGGCTCGATGAAGATGTCGAGTGACCCGCCGCTCGGGCAGGTGGTCGCGATCATCAGCTCGCCTCGCTTACGCGTTTGCTTCACCTCGTCGCCGCCGACGATGTGAATGAGCTGAGGCGTTCCCTCGGCCAGCGCCCGCAGCGCCTCTCGCCGCACCACCGGCTCCGAGCAGCTGCCGCCGATCCAGCCGCGCAGCCGCCCGTCGGACGTGATGACCGCCTTGTCACCGGGCCGCGCGGAGGTGGGCGGCTCGGTGCGCACGACAGTCGCCAGCGCGCACGGCGTGCCGTCGGCCGCGTACTGCCTCAGCAGGTCGAGGACGTCGTCGGCTATTCCGTGACCCCCTTGGACCTGAGCGCCGCCCACACTTTGTCGGGGCCGACCGGCATGTCGATGTTGGTGATGCCGTACGGGGAAAGAGCGTCGATCACCGCGTTGACGTAGGCCGCGGGCGATCCGACCGTCGCCGACTCGCCGACGCCCTTCGCGCCAAGCGGGTGGTGCGGCGACGGGGTCACCGTCTCGCCCGTCTCGAACCTCGGCGTCTCCCACGCGGTGGGGATCAGGTAGTCCATGAAGTTGGAGCCGATGCAGTTGCCGTCGGCGTCGAAGGTGATGAGCTCCATGAACGCGATGCCGAAGCCCTCGGTCAGGCCGCCGTGGATCTGGCCCTCGACGATCATCGGGTTGATGCGGATGCCGCAGTCGTCGACCGCGACCATGCGCTTGACCTTGACCTGGCCGGTGCCCTTGTCGATGTCGACCACCACGGCGTAGGTGCCGAACGGGTAGGTCATGTTCGGCGGATCGTAGTAGTGGACGCCCTCGAGCCCGGCCTCGAGGCCCTCGGGCAGGTTGGTGTAGGCGGCGAACGCGATCTCCTGGATCGTCTTCGCTTTCTCGGGCGAGCCCTTCACGTAGAAGCGCCCGGTCTCCCACGCGAGGTCCTCCTCGGCCGCCTCGAGTAGGTGCGCGGCGATCTTGCGCGCCTTCTCCCTGAGCTTTCGCGCCACCATCGCGGTGGCCGCCCCAGCCACGGGAGTGCTGCGCGAGGCGTAGGTGCCCAGGCCGTAGGGCGCGGTGTCGGTGTCGCCCTCTTCGACGGCGATGTCGGTCGCGGGGATTCCGAGCTCCTCGGTCACGATCTGGGCGAATGTCGTCTCGTGGCCCTGGCCCTGCGACTTCACTCCCATGCGCAGCAATGCCTTGCCCGTGGGGTGGACGCGAAGCTCGGCGCTGTCGAACATCCGCAGGCCGAGGATGTCGAAGTCCGCGCCGTGGCCGGCGCCCACCACCTCGGTGAAGCTCGCGATGCCGATCCCGGTCACCTCGCCCTTCTTCCGCCTTGCTTCGACGTCCTTGCGCAGCTCGTCGTAGCCGAGCTTCTCGAGCGCCACGTCCATCGCCTTCGGGTAGTCACCGCTGTCATAGACCCACCCGGTGGCTGACGTGTACGGGAACTGCTCCGGCTGGATGAAGTTCTTCTTCCGGAACTCGGCCTGGTCGATGCCGAGCTCGATCGCGGCGTTGGTGACGAGGCGCTCGATGAGATAGCTCGCCTCTGTGACCCGGAAGGAGCACCGGTAGGCGACGCCGCCCGGCGCTTTGTTGGTGTAGTAGCCGTCGGCCGTGACGTGCGCGGCCGGGATGTCATACGAGCCGGTCACGATGTGGAACAGCCCGGCCCGGAACTTGCTCGGCTGCGCGTCGGAGAAGAAGGCGCCGTTGTCGCTGTCGAGATGCACGCGAAGCGCCGTCATCTTGCCGTCTTCGTCCACGGCGAGGTCGCCGGTCATATGGAAGTCGCGCGCGAAACCCGTGGAGATCAGGTTCTCGCTCCGGTCCTCGACCCACTTCACCGGCCGGCCGATGAGGAGGCTGGCGGCCGTGGCCACGACGTAGCCCGGGTAGACCGGCACCTTGTTGCCGAAGCCGCCACCGATGTCGGGCGAGACGACGCGGATGTTCTGCTCCGGCAGGCCCGTGACGAGCGCGAACACGGTGCGGATCGCGTGCGGCGCCTGGCTGGTCATGTAGATGGTGGCCTTACCCGTCGCGCCATTCACATCGGCGATGCAGCCGCAGGTCTCGAGCGGCGCGGGGTGGCAGCGCGGGTAGAACGTGTGCAGGCGGATCACCCTGTGCGCCTTCGCCATGGCGGCCTGGGTCGCGGCCTGGTCGCCCGACTCCCAGTGGTAGATGTGGTTGTCCTTCTGGCCCTGCTTCTCATCGCGGATGAGGGGCGCGCTTGCCGACTTCGCGCCGTCGGGGCTGATGACCGCGGGCAGCACGTCGTAGTCGACCTGGATCGTGTCGCGGGCGTCCTCCGCCTGGTAGAGGGTCTCGGCGATGACCGCCGCGACCTCCTGGCCCTGGAAGCGGACCTTGTCGGTGGCCAGCACCGCCTGCGTGTCACCGCTCAGCGTCGGCATCCACGCGAGCTTGTGCTGGGCCATGACCTCCCCCGTGACGACGGCGATCACGCCAGGCATCGCGGACGCGGCCGCGGTGTCGATGGAGTTGATGCGCGCGTGGGCGTGAGGGCTGCGCAGGATCGCCATGTGCAGCATGTTGGGCAGCTCGTGGTCGTCCAGGTAGTTGCCCTTGCCGCGCAGGAAGCGAGCGTCCTCCTGTCGCTTGATGGATTGGCCGATGCGGCCGTGGATGTGAGTGGCGGTGGCCATCTACTCCCCTCCCGCCGCGGCGCCGACGGGCGTCGCCGCCTTCGCCTTCGCGGCGTGCTGGATCGCCTTGACGATGTTCATGTAGCCGGTGCAGCGGCAGATGTTGCCGGAGATCGCCCAGCGGATCTCGTCCTCGGTCGGGTTTGGGTTGCGATCGAGGAGCGCGGTGCCGACGAGCATCATGCCCGGCGTGCAGAAACCGCACTGCAGGCCATGCTCCTCGTGGAATCCTGCCTGGACCGGCGATAGCGTCGCTCCGCCGGCGAGGCCTTCCACCGTGGTGATGCTGCGTCCGTCGACCTGGACCGTGAGCAGGGTGCACGACTTGACCGGCTCGCCGTCGAGCAGCACCGTGCATGCGCCGCAGCTGGTGGTGTCGCAGCCGATGTGCGTGCCGGTCTGACGCAGGTTCGTCCTCAGGAAGTCGACGAGCAGGACTCGCGGCTCGACGTCGCCACTACGTTCGGCCCCATTGACCTTCATCGAAACTTTCACGCCTTTGCCTCCTTGGCGCGCGCGACGGCCGTCTTGAGGCCCCGCTGCACGAACACCCTCACCACGTCCTTCTTGAAATCGGCGCTGCCGCGAACGTCGTCCTTGGGTTCGGCAGCCTGCGCCGCGAGCTTCGCCGCCTCGGCGATGTTTGCGTCGGTCGGTTCCTTGCCGATGAGCGCCTTTTCTGCCTCTGTCGCTTTGAGGTTGGTCGGGCCGACCGAGGTGAGGCCGATGCCTGCTTTCGAAATCTTCCCGCCGTCGAGCTCGACCTGGACGGCGACCGCCACCGTGGCGAAGTCGCCGACCTTACGCTCGAGCTTGTTGTAGGCGCCGGCGCTCGGTTTTGTCGTGGCCGCCACCCGGATCTCGGTCAGGATCTCGTCGGCCTGCAAGCTTGTGGTGAACGGCCCCTGGAAGAACTCGGCCGCGCGGATGACGCGTTCACCCCTGGAGGATCTCGCGACGAAGTCGGCGTCGAGCGCGAGCATGACCGAGCCCCAGTCGCCCTGTGGGTCGGCGTGGCAGATCGAGCCGCCGATCGTGCCCTGGTTGCGGACGAGAGGGTCGGCGATCCAGTGCGCGGCCTCGGGCAGGAGGGACAGCTGGCGCGGCAGGTCGTGGCTTCGCTCGATGTCGACGTGCTTTGTCAGCGCGCCGATCGTCAGCCAGCCGTCACTCCGGGCGAACCCGGACATTCCCTGGAGGCGGCCGATGTCGACGATCAGTGCGGGTTGGGCGAAACGGAGCTTGAGCAGCGGGATGAGGCTCTGGCCGCCGGCCATGACCTTGGCGTCGTCACCCCGCTGGGCCAGCACGCTGAGGGCTTCGTCGAGTGAGGCGGGGGCTGTGTACTCAAAGGCGGCAGGAAACATTCGGCACCTCCAAACGAACCAAACCAGAGGCGGCTTCAAGGTTCATCACCTAGGCGGGTGAATCCGGGTCACCCGAAGGGGCGATTTTGCGGACTGGCTACTCCCCACCCGGCGGCTGCGCCGCCGACCTCCCCAGCAAGTGGGGAGGTGAAACGTCAGCGATCAGATCCAGCCAGACTTGCCGGCCAGGATCGCTGCTTCGACGCGGTTGCGCACGCCGAGCTTGCGAAAGATCTCCTGGATGTGCGTCTTCACCGTGTTCTCGCTGAGGTGGACGTCGGCGGCGATCTCCCGGTTCGAGTGGCCGCGGCTGATCAGGCGAAGGATGGCCACCTGGGACGCGCTCAGGCCCGCCGGCCGCTTCTCCTCGAGCGTGCCCTTGCGCATGCGGTCGATGAGCTGGCCCGCGACCTGCGGAGCCAGGACGGCCTGGCCGCGGTGTACCGCGCGGATGCTCTCCTTGAGGCTGAAGCGCTCGACGTCCTTCACGACGTAGCCGCGGGCGCCGGCCTGCAGGCATTCCTCGACCAGCTCCACGTCGGTGTAGGTCGTGAGGATCACGACCGCGACTTCGGGATGCTTGCGGGTCAGGCGGCGGCAGACCTCGACCCCGCTGATGTCGGGGAGGCGCGTGTCGAGCAGCACGACGTCCGGGCGGGTGCTCTCGACGAGCGCGGCCACTTCCTCCCCATGCCCGGTCTGTCCGACGACCTCGAAGTCGGGCTCGGAGCGGAGCATCGACATGAGCCCCTCGCGGACCATCTCGTGGTCGTCGACGATCAGGACGCGGATGCGCGCGGCCATCAGGCGCGCACAGGGATCCGGACGCGGATCGCGAGCCCGCTCTCCTCGCCGTTGCGCACCTCGAAGGTGCCGCCCAGGTCTTCGACCTGGCGGCGGCTGCGCTTCATCCCGAAGTGGGTGCCGCTCTCCTGGTAGTGCTTGAGGATCTGCTCCGAGGCGCCCGCGCCATCGTCCTGGACGACCAGGTCCACGCAGTCGTCCGAGTAGCGGAGGCTGACCAGCACGCGGTTGGCCCGTGCGTGTCGGACCACGTTGGCCAGGGCTTCGCGGGCGAGGATGTAGAGGGTCTGCTCCGACTCCGGGCTGAGGCGGAGTGGTTTTCCGCTGACGACCAGGTCGGCCTCGAGCCCGTCGCCCTTGCCCGCCTCGCGCACGAGGCGCCGCAGCTCCGCGAGCAGGCCGCTGGCGGCGGGGCGCGGCAGTGAGAGGGCGAAGATCGCCTCCCGCACCGCCTCCGACGTGTGCACGGCAAGCTGCCGCACCTCGCCGAGGTCCGCGGCGATGGGTTCGGTCACGGTCTCGCGCTCGAGGATCGAGTTGACCTTGAGGCCGAGCGTGAAGATCGCCTGCTCGATGCGGTCGTGCAGCTCGGCGGCGATGCGCTCTCGCTCCTCGCGAAGCACCGTGTCGCGCTCCGCCTGGCTGAGGTTGCGGTGCAGCTCCGCGAGCTCGTCGATCATGCGCCGCTGGTCCTCGTAGAGCCGCGCGTTCTCGATGGCCACCGCGACCTGGTTGGCGAAGGTCGAGAGAAGGCGTTCCTCGTCATCGGTGTAGCCGCTCAGCTTGTTGGCCACGCCGATCATGCCGATCACCCGCTCACCGACCTGGAGGGGCACGCCGAGGAAGGTGCGCACCGGTGGATGGCCGCGGGGCTGGCCCACGCGGTCTGGATCGTGGAGAACGTCGTTGGAGATCTTGGAGCGCTGGTTGGTGATCACGACACCGAAGACGCTCGGACGCACCGGGATGAGGCGGAAGTTCTCGTAGAAGCGCGGGTCGGAGGGCTCGAATCCCTTGATCGCCGCGACGTCCATCTGCTCGTTGCCGTTGAGCAGGCCGATGAAGCCGAACGCCGAGGCGGTGAGCTCGAGACAGTAGCCGAGGGCGCGGTCCAGCACCGGGGGAAGCTCGTGCAGGCGCGAGATCTCGATCGAGATGGAGTACAGCGATTCCAGCTGCTGGCGAAAGGACGCGGTCGGCGACTCGGCCATTCCGCGGTCATCCTACCGCGCCCTTTCCCATGCGGAATACGTCCCCGGCCTGCCAGAGTTTCTGTTGTTGCTTGCGGGCCCGCGGAGGGCGCGCCCACCGCATTCGTTGGTTTCCGAGGTCGTGCCCAGTGGAGGTTTTTCGCCATGTCCACCATGTGGAGGCGTTGGCAAGATTGGGCCGTCGTCGTCCTGGGCGTCGCGTTGTTCGTGACCCCGCTCGTCTTCGGCCAGACGTCGCAGTCGGTCGCGGCTTCCAGCGTGTACGTGCTGGGCGTCCTGATCGCGTTGTCGGGCCTGCTGAACGCGGCGATCCGTGAGGCCGGCGGACTCGAGATCGTCCCCGTCGTCCTGGCGGTGATCCTGTTCGTGATCCCGTTCGCGTTCGGGTTCACGGCGGTGACTACGTTGGCGTGGTCGGCGTGGATCGTCGCGATCCTGGTCGCTCTCGCCGTGGGCAGTCTGTTCGTGACGCAGCGGCGCCGCGCGACTGCCTGACCCGACTTCAGCGCTCGTTGCCTGTTTCGAGTGAGGCGCGGTCCCAGCCTGCAAGCTCGGCCGCGGCCTCGTAGGTGCTCTGCAAGAAGCTGAGCAGCATCGCGTCGGGGTCTTCCGCCGTGCGTATAGCGTGGTAGGGCAGCAGGAACTCCCGGAAATCCTTGTCGTAGTAGGCAGCGGCCGGCTCCACCTTCCACTCGGCAAATCCCTCAGGCTCGGGGTAGGCATAGGCGTAGAAGGAACCTTCGGCGCCGGCCCCAGGCCAGAAGCCGCAGCTGCTCACCTCGTGGCTGTACGCGAGCTGCATCACCCAGTCCGCGCAGTTGGGCACGCCACCGGGATGTGGCGGAGCGACGCGGCCAGAGAAGCGGCTCACAGCCAGGTCGAAACCGCCCCAGAAGAAATGCACCGGGCTCGCCTTGCCGAGGAATCGCGCGCGAAATGCTGACATCACGCGGTGGGCGCCGGTCAACGCGAGCCAGAATCGACGGGCGGCGGCTGCGTCATATGAGTGGTGCACGTCGTCTTCGGCGAAGGGGATCGCTTCGGGGATCTCGACGGGCCGAGCGAGCATCTTGACGTGGACGCCGAGGCTGTCCAGGGTGCTCATCGTCTCGGCGTAGAAGTCGGCGACGGACCTGGGTTCAAGCGCGACCTGGCGCCTTTCGCCGCTCGAGGTACGGATGTCGAGGCGGTGGTCGATGAAGTCGAACTCGATCTCCAGGTCGACGTTTGGCGCGTGCATCAGCGACGTCGTCAGGCCTCGCGCGGAAACGTAAAGGGGCACCTGCCACCAGTGGTTGACCATGGGCTCGAGCGCGAGGCGGACCTTGCCGACGACCTGGGTCCAGAGATGCAGCGTGTCGCGGGTGTCTTCCCAGCGTGCGAGGGTCAGGTCGGGCCACTCGCCCATGCCTGCACGTTACCCCAGTGGGCGTCGCGACTACCCTGGGTCATATGCCGGCATGCCACATCTGCGCTACCTGTGGGACGCAGTTTGCAGCCTCCACCGATCCGCCCGCCGTCTGTCCGATCTGCGAGGACGAGAGGCAGTACGTGGGTTGGTCGGGTCAGAAGTGGACGACTCTCGATTCGCTGCGGGGTGGGCATCGCAATCTGATTCGCGATGACCTCGGCGTGACAGGGATCGGAACCGAGCCGTCGTTCGCCATCGGCCAGAGGGCGTTGCTGGTCCGTACTCCGGCAGGCAATTTGCTGTGGGACTGCATCACGCTGCTCGACGATGCGACGGTCGAGGCGGTGCGCTCGCTTGGTGGGCTGCGCGGCATCGCAATCTCGCACCCTCACTACTACTCGTCGATGGTCGAGTGGAGCCAGGCGTTCGACGCGCCGGTCTTTTTGCATGAGGCTGACCGGCGGTGGGTGATGCGGCCAGATCCATCGATCGAGTTCTGGAGCGGAAGGACGAAGGAGCTGTGGGACGGCATGACGCTGATCAACGCCGGCGGCCATTTCGACGGCGGCACGGTGCTCCATTGGCCTGGCGGCAACGCGTTGCTGAGCGGCGACATCGTCCAGGTCGCGCAGGACCGCCGGTGGGTGAGCTTCATGTACAGCTTCCCGAACTACATCCCGCTGCCGGCCGCGTCTGTCGACCGGATCGTGGCGGCGCTGGAGCCGTTCTCCTTCGATCGCGTTTACGGCGCGTGGTGGGAACGCAACGTTGCATCGGACGGCAGCGAGGCTGTCCGGCGCTCGGCCGCGCGCTACAAGCGGGCGATCCTCAGTAGAGAGGTGGAAGCGAGGCCACCAGCGCGCCCGCGGCGATGAGCACGAGCGCGATCGCCAGCTCGGGGCGGTGACGCCGCAGGAACGCCGCTGAAAGTGCCGCGCCCACCAGCACGATCTTGAGCAGCACGACGCCTCCGTAGACAGTCGTGAGCAGGCCGGCGCCGAGACTCGTGTGGATCGCCGCCAGGAGGAGTCCGCTGGCGATCGCGATCGACAGGGTTACGGCCGCATATCTCGCGAAGCGGCGGTCGGGCGCCCTGACGAAAGCGATCAGCCCTCCCACCCACAACCCTATGGCGAGGACGTGGACCGCAACCAGGAGCTGGCCGAGGCCCGCGATGGCCGGAATCGCGTGCGCGCTCGCGCCGTCGAGAAGGCCGATGACCGCGCCCGTCGCGAGGAGTGTCGAGGGGCGGCGCGCCGCCATGAGGGTCCAGACGATCAGCGCGGCGCCGAGGCGCAGGCCGAGGAGGCGCCCGAAGCTCGAATCCAGGACGGCGAGCGCCGTGTCGCCGTCGAAGCTCAGGCTGGCGAGCTGGCCGAGAAGGGCGATCGGCTCGGCCGCGATCAGCAGGATCACGCCGACCTGCATCTCGCGCTTTGGCTGCTCGGCGCGGTGCGTCAGCACCTGGTATCCGGCGACGCCGAACACGAGGGCGAAGCCGGCGAAGTGGATGAACCGGGCGAGCGCCTGGAGGGCCAGCCCGAGCGGGCCGGCGGTGCCGATCTCGGGCGAGTCGACGAGGGTCGCGTACGGGTTGGCGCTCGGTTTGCCGACCGTGAAGCGGAATGCTCCGCGCGACGGGTGGGTGTCGGCGGCGAGGATCTGCCAGCTCACGACGTACGTGCCGGTTTCCTGAGCAGTGATCGGCGCGGTAAGCACCGCACCTCTCGCCGCCGCCTTTGCGGCGATCTGGTTGCCGCTCGGGCTGAACACCTTGATGCCGGCGCCGGCCGGCGTGACCGGCTCGTTGAATATCAGCGTGACTGATGTGGGAGATGACTCGAGGACCGCATTCGGTGGTGGATCGGACTGGATCAGCTGAGCGTGCGCGGACACCGGTTGCGGGAGGAGCGCGGCGGCGATCGCAAGCCCGGCGACCGAAAGTCGCGCGAGTCTCAGGAGTAGGCGGGGGCCTCCACCCCGATGCCCGGCTCGCGGATCACGACTGGACCGGGCCGCTCTCTCGCGATGCGAAGCACGAGGCCGGCCGCCACCAGGCACAGAAGCCCGGAGGTCATGAAGGCCAGCTGATAGTCGCCGAAGAACGTCCTCACCGCCCCGGCGGCGAAGGCGATGGAGGCCGCGCCGAGCTGGTGCGCCGCGAAGATCCAGCCATAGACGATCGCGAAATTCTGCTGGCCGAAGACGCGGCGCGCGAGGTGGACGGTCGGCGGCACTGTGGCCACCCAGTCGAGGCCATAGAAAACGATGAAGAGGATGAGGCCAAACTGCGGACTGCCGAACACATAGGGAAGCGCAAGCAGGGACAGTCCACGCAGGCCGTAGTAGGCGAAGAGGAGCCGGCGACTGTCGAAGCGGTCGGTCAGGTAGCCCGACACCAGCGTGCCGACCACGTCGAAGACGCCGATCACCGCGAGCAAGCTGGCCGCGGTGACCTCGGCCATGCCGTGGTCGATCGAGGCCGGGATGAGGTGAGTGCCGATCAGGCCGTTCGTCGATGCACCGCAGATGAAGAAGCTGCCGGCGAGGAGCCAGAAGTCGCGTGATCTGACGCCCAGCCTCAAGCCCCTGAATGCGTTGGCGATCGGGCTGCCGGTGGTGGTCGGCGCGGTGTCGGCTTCGGTCGCGCCGTAGGCGCTCAGTCCCACGTCGCTCGGGCGGTTGCGCATGAAGATCGCGACCAGAGGCACCACGGTGAGTGCCGCGACGGCGACTGCGATCGCGGCCTGCCGCCAGCCGACGTTCTGCGCCAGCCAGCCGAGCCCCGGAAGGAAGATGAGCTGCCCGGTCGCGCCGGCGGCCGTCAGGGCACCCAGCACGAGTCCTCTGCGCTGCACGAACCAGCGGCTCGCAACGGTCGCCGCAAGAACCGATGCCATCGACCCGGTGCCGAGACCGACGACGACACCCCAGAGCAGGTAGAGCTGCCAGGGTGAGTTCATCAGGGTCGTGAGCAGGGCGCCGGTGGCGACGGTGATGAGTGCGCCGACCGTCACCACTCGCAGACCAAAGCGGTCCATGAGGGCGGCGGCGAACGGGCCCGTGAGCCCGAAGAGGATGAGGTTGATCGAAACCGCGACGGAGATCACGGCGCGATTCCAGCCGAATTCGTTCTGGAGCGGAACGATCAGGACGCTCGGAGTGGCGCGGAATCCGGCGGCGCCCATCAGGGCGATGAAGGTGACCGCGGCGACAACCCAGGCGTAGTGGATGCGCTTCATCGGTTGTTCAGAACCGGCGTTGGGCGGCGGGTATTGCGCCACCTACCGCTGACGCCCTGCTCCTCAAAAACGACCGAGCTCTCTAGCTCCAGGCCAAGTGTTGGCTGGTGGGCCGGGAGGGATTTGAACCCCCACAGCTTTCGCGGGTGGTTTACAGCCACTTGAGCTCGCCAATGCCCAGCCGACCCACTGCGGAGAGGTAATGGTACCCAACCTCGATAATTTCCCCGTGGCGCGGGGCTATGCGAAATACGTCCTCGCCGTCATGGTCGGCATCAACTTCCTCAACTACATGGACCGCTGGGTCGCTTCGGCTGCCGCCACATCGATCGAGAAGGAGTTCCACCTCTCCAACTCCGAGTTTGGACTGATCGGCACCGCCTTCCTCCTCGTGTACGCCGTCGCCGCTCTGCCCTTCGGCTACTGGGGCGACCGGGGCGTGCGTAAGACCGTGATCGGAGTCGGCGTCACGATCTGGAGCCTCGCGACATTGTTCACCGGCTTCGCGCGCAGCTACTTCCAGCTCTTCCTCAGCCGCGCGATCGTCGGCGTGGGCGAGGCGAGCTACTACCCCGCTGGCACGTCGCTGATGTCGGACTACTTCCCCAAAGAGCTGCGCGGCCGCGTCATGTCGGTCTGGAACGCCGGGAGCACGATCGGTATCGCGGTCGGTTTCGCGGGCGGCGGAATCATCGCCGAGCGGTTCGGCTGGCGGACCGCCTTCTATTTCGCCGCGGTTCCCGGACTTCTTTTCGCGCTGCTCGCCTTCGCCTTCAGAGAACCGCTGCGCGGCAGCGCCGAGAGTCAGGGGCCAAGGCCGACCAGAGATGTGAGCCTGCGCAACTTCCTCAACCTCATGCGCATCCCGACCCTGCGCGCCACGATCCTGGCCCAGACCCTGCTCTATTTCGTCCTCGCATCGAACGCCTTCTGGTTGCCAACAGTCCTCCAGAGACGCTATGGGTTGACCGAAAGCGGGGCCGGGCTCCTGTCCGGAGTGGTGATCGTCGTCGGCGGCCTGATCGGCACGCTTGCGGGCGGCTGGCTGGCGGACCGACGCGCACGGAAAACCCCGACCGCGCACCTCGAGGTGGGCATCGCGGGCTTCCTGGGAGGCGCGCTCTTGATCACCGTCGCCTTGCTCAGCCCCATGACCATCGGCTCCGTCCCGATCTTCGTCCCCGTCTTCCTCGCGACGGTCGTTTGTCTGTACCTCTACGCCGGACCGTTCACTGCGCTGTCGCAGAACGTGGTGAGCCCAGGCCTCAGGGCGAGCGCCGTGACGATGACGCTCCTGGTCGCCCACATCCTGGGCGATTCACACTCGACCTACGACGTCGGCCTGATCTCCGACTGGCTGGGCGGCAACCTGCAGGCCGCGCTGCTGATCACGAGCCCGACGCTCCTCATCCTGGCGGCAATTGCTGCCGCGACCGGGCTCAAGACAGCAAAGCACGACACCGAGGCGATGGAGACCGACTGGGCCACGCGGCCGGCCGAAACGCTAGCCTTGCAGACTCAGTAGATGAAGCCGACCAGCTTCGAACCGAGCTGCCCCGGCTTGATGGTGCGCTCGTCGATCACGTCGAACGCCAACCAGTTCATCTCCGACACCATCCACGATCCGTCGGGATTCACCGCCTCCACGTACGCCACGTGTCCGGCCCAGCTCTCCCAAGTGACCATGATCGCGCCGACCTTCGGCGTCGGTCCGACCGGGTAACCCTGGGCCGCGGCGTTCGCGTACCAGTACCCGGCGTCGCCAGTCCAGGTCACGTTGCGCTTGGTCGCCACGTAGTAGGTGCACCACCCGACCGGGAACCTGTTGTTCACGTACGGGCCGAGGCAGCACCCGACGACGTGGGCATTGAAGCTCGACGGCGCGGCGCTGTGGAGGATCTGGTAGATCGCGGGAGGCGGCGGGAACGCTCCGCCGACGCCGCCCGGAAGGACAAGCGTCAGTCCGGGGGTAAGCGACGAGGAGCGCAGCCGGTTGAAGTCGATGATCAGCTGCGGGTCGACCTGGTACTTCGCGCCGAGGCTCTCGACCGTGTCCGAAGCCTTCGTCTGGACCACGATTCCGTGGACCGGCGGGATGATGATCTGGTCGCCCGTCGCCACGGAGTCGGTCGACATCAGGTTGGTGTTGGACCAGCGGATCTCGGCTACGGTCACGTGGTATTTGGAGGCGATCGCGGCAAGGTTCTCACCGGCCGCCACCGTGTACGTGAACGCCTGGTGGCTCTGCGGCGCGGCTGTCGGGATCCCGACCGGCTTGATGATCGTGCTGTAGCGGCCCATCGAGACGTCGCCGACGTCCCCGCCTTCTCCGACCACGACCGCCTCGGCGTTCACCGGACCCAGGCGCGCCGTGAGCGTCGTCGGAAAATGGCGATCCATCGCCGCGTAGCTCGACATTGCCACAGCAATTCCGAGCACGACGGCATGGGTCAGGTAACGATTAATACGCAATGCCTACCCCTAGTGTTGTGAACCGACCCTGGCGGGAGGAAGGTCCCCAGAAGACCTAGGCACCCTAACAGACCTTTGCCGGGCGGGTCAACCCCGGACGGCTATCAATCGGAAGCGAAACGGGCGCCGCCTGGCCGCTGAGGCCGAACTCGATCCGAATTTGAGGCCCACGACGCCAAAGCCCGCGCCGGCGAACACCAGTTCGCCTGCCGATGCGCTGCCTGACCTGTCCGAGTAGCCGACCCATTAAGAAATCTAAACGGGGGCCCGCGCCGGACCTTGCATATATAAGGACGAGGCGAAACCCGGCTAGGGCCCGCCTCGCACGTAGATCGTCTGGCCGGAGATGAAGCTCGAGTCCTCGCTGCAGAGGAACGCGATCACCGAGGCGATGTCCTCCGGCTGGCCGACCCGCCGCAGCGGGATCTGGGACGCGGCCCCGACCTTGAAAGCCTCGAAGTCGACCCCCATCCGTTCCGCCGTGGCCCGCGTCATTCGGGTCTCGACGAAGCCTGGCGCGACCGTGTTGACGTTGATGTTGAACGGCCCCAGCTCGATCGCCAGCGTCCGCGCCATGCCCTGCAGGCCGGCCTTCGCGGTCGAGTAGTTCGTCTGGCCCCGGTTCCCCAGCGCGGAGGTCGAGGAGAGAAAGACCATCTTGCCGTACTTCTGCTCGACCATCGGCCTCTGTGCGGCACGGGCGCACAGGAACGTCCCCTTCAGGTGCGTGTCGATCACCAGGTCCCAGTCGTCGTCGCTCATCTTGAACAGCAGGTTGTCGCGGATGATCCCCGCGCAACACACCAGCACGTCGAGCCGGCCCAGCTCGCGCACGGCGCGCGCAACGAGATCCTCCACCTGCTCGTGGGAGGTGACGTCGCACGCCACCGCCAGTCCATTGATGGGCCCGGCCACCTCCTGCGCCGGCGCCAGGTCCATGTCGGACACGACCACCCGCGCGCCCTCCGAACCCAGTCGCGCTGCCGTCGCGGCTCCGATCCCCCTACCGCCCCCCGTCACGAGCACGACCCGATCTTTGAATTTCATCTCGTCTCCGTGTCGAACGCCGCCCCGCCGTCCTTCCGCGGGTCGGACGCCCCGGACAGGAAACCATCGCGCTCGGCCACGATCAGCTGCGGGCGGGCGAAGTATGAGTCGTAGCTCAAAGTGCGCCGGTTGACCGAATACCCCAGCCGCTCCAGCCCTTCGCACACGACGCGCGGGATTCGCGCCTCCGCCTGCACCATCGAACCCTGGTAGTCGACCCGCGGCGCGCTGACCGCCTCGACCGGCGACATCTCGTGGTCGATCACGTTCACCAGCACCTGCAAAACAGCGCTCACTATCTTCGTCCCGCCGGGCGCCCCGACGCATGCGCGCAATCGTTGCCCGTCGAAGACCATCGTCGGCGTCATCATCGTCACCCGCGTCTTGCCCGGCCGGATCGAGTTGGGCCGGCCAGGTCTCGGGTCGAAGCAGTTCATGTAGTCGTTGTAGCCGAACCCGAGGCCGGGCGTGACCACGCCCGAGGCCGAACCGAGCGTGTGCGTCAGCGACACCGCGTTGCCCCCGTCGTCGACCACGCACACGTGCGTCGTGTCTGCGCGGTCATGCGCACCGACAACCTCGCGCGCCGCCGCCGCGTACTGCTTGTCGGCCAGCGCGCCAATTGGGATCTCGACGAAGCGCGGGTCGGCGACGTGCAGCTCGCGGTCGGCCACCGCCCACGCCATCGCCTCGACCAGCAGCCGCGCCGACTCGGTGCTCGGCCACCCGTGCGCCCGCAGGTCATAGCCCTCGAGGAAGTTCAGCATCTGGAGCAACGTCAGGCCACCGGCGGGCGGCCCGGCCGCCGCGACCGCAAGCCCGCGATAGGTGCCCCGAAGAGGCTCGGTCACATTGACGCGATACGAGGCCAGGTCGTCAGCGGTGATGTATCCACCGTTCGTCGCGAAGTCCGCGGCGATCTCATCAGCGATGGAGCCGCGATAAAACGCGTCCGGCCCTCCATCAGCGAGCCGCTCGAGCGTCCGCGCGAGGTCCCCCTGCACCATCACCTCGCCGATCTCGTAGAGCCTCCCGTCCTTCGTGTAGATCCGGCGCGCCTCCCGCGTGGCCTGGATGCGCTGCGCGTTCGGCACCACGTCCGGGCCGTAGTCGGTCGTCCAGTAGCCGTGCATGAAACCCGTCACGGGGAACCCATGGCGCGCCAGCGGGATCGCGGGCTCGATCGCCTCTTCCCACGAGATCGTCCCAAACCGCGTGAGGGCCTCAAAGAGGCCGGCCACGGTGCCCGGCACGCAGACCGATTGATAACCGACGTCGTTGACCCATCCGTCGAGCACGTAGCCGTAGCGGTCGGCGGCCTCGCGGACGAAGATGCGCTCCCACTGCTCCTCGCGCACGCGCGAACCGGCCGTGCCGTAGAACTCGAGCAGTGCATCGCCGGCCGCGGGGCTGTGGACCAGCATCACGCCGCAGCCGCCAAGTCCGCACATCTGCGGATCGACGACCCCCTGCACGAATGCGCACGTGACCGCGGCGTCCACCGCGTTGCCCCCGCGCCGCATCACGTCGAGCCCAATCTCCGCCGCCGCCGGCTGCGGGCAGACGATCATGGCCACGCACCTAAGGTAGTCGACGCGAGCTCGTCTCCTAGCCTGGCAGCTCGATCGTGAACGTGCTCCCGGTCCCGGGTTCGGTCTCCACCCGGATGGTCCCGCCATGGCGTTCCACGACGCGCCGCGCAATCGCCAGCCCCAGGCCGCTGCCCGAGTCGCTGCGCTGAAACCGCTCGAACAGCCGCGGCAGCCGATCCGACTCGATCCCGGGGCCGTCGTCCGCCACCGCGATCACCGGCCCGCTGGAACCCCGGTCCACGCGCAAGCGAACCTGCGCCCCCGGCGGGCTCACCCGGACCGCGTTGTCCACGAGGTTCGCCACCGCCTCCCGCAGCAGGTCCTTGTCCGCGTTGACGCGGGGGTGCGAGCCGACCTCCGAGACCAGGCCGACGCCTGACGTCGCGGCCTGTGCGGTGTACGCGCGAACGACATCAGCCGTCAGCTCGGCCAGGTCGACCAGCTCTCGCTTCAACGGCACGTCCTCATCCGCGTGAGCAAGCGAGCGGAGGCGGCCCAGCATCCGCTTCATGCGCTCCGCTTCCGCCACGCTGTCCGCCACCGCGGCCTCGGCGGGCCGGCCCTTGCTGGCCCGGCTCAAAATCGAGAGGTTCGTCATGATCGTCGCCAGCGGCGTGGCCACCTGATGCGACACGTCGGTCAGGAACCTGCGCTGCGCGGCCAGCACGCCGGCAAGCTGCTCGTTCGCCTTACCCTGAGCCTCGATCGCGCGGTTCATCCGGTAGATCATCGGGAGCACGACGAGGGGCAGCGGGGCCGCCACCGGAGCCTCGACGGCCAACACGGCGATGCTCACCCCACACGCGCCGAGGGTGAGCAGAGCGGGCCAGGTGGCGGACGCCGCCTGGCGGAGCAGCGACAGGTACGGCCGTCCGCCGTGCAGCGACGCGGGCAGCACGGCCAGGCTCAGGTTGATCGCGATGTAGAGAACCGCGGCGGCGGTGGCGCGCACCGCCTGCTCCCCTTCGATGTCCTGGTGGATGTTGCCAATCGTGCCGACCATCGCCGCGATGGCGCCGGCGGCCAGCGTGTTGCCGGAGTTCAGCACGCTCTCCGGCCACGACCTGCTGACGATCCGGTTGGCGGCGAGCACGCTCAGCGCCGCGGTGGCAGGCCCGATGCCCGGCGGCAGCAACAGGACGGCGAGCAGGCACGGCAGCGCGCCGAGGTTGACCTTCTGCTCGGGCCCGATCTTGACCGGGTACCGCTCGGCGAGCACGACGCCGACGAGGCAGGCTGGGATCACCAACCACCGCCACTGCTGGGCGGCGGTGAAACCGCCCACCGCGGCTGCGATCCCGGCCAGGATGACGCCGGCGGCGGGCACGCCCACGACCACCGCCCTCAACGGCCGAGAAAAGGTCCTGAAGGTCGCGGCCATCGACCTCAGCTGGTCGGTACGTCCAGGTAAAGGGTGATCACCGAGCTTCCGTCCTGCTGAGCCGACACCTGGTAGCGGTACTCGGAAGACACGACGTGAGCCGAGGTCGGAACGTAGACGTGGACCGTGATGAGCGTCCCACCCTTGCCGTCAGGCGCCGCGCTGGCGTCGTCGGTGATGGTTCCCTTCAAGTCCAACGCATCCGTCGGGAGGTAGACCATGTTGTTGACCGTCAGGGTGTGGCCCCCCGGCGTCACGACCTGGATGGGTGGGTCTTCCAGGCACCAAACGATGTTTGCCGACACCGCTCCCCCGCTCGCCGCCAGCAGCGCGCCCCCCAGCAACACCGCCGCCACGACGCTCCTCGCTTTCATCTCCGTGCGCTCCCTTTTTATTCCGGACTGAACCTGTAACCGAGACCGCGGACCGTGTGGATCAACCTCGACGCCCCGTCCTGCTCGAGCTTCTGCCGAATCCTCGAGATGTGCACCTCCAGCGAGTTGGATTCCGGTCCGGTCGTCACCGCCCACACCCCTTCCGCAAGCTGTGCATAGGTGACCAGCTGCCCGCTGTTGCGCATCAGCCCGGCAAGGATCCGGAATTCGATTCCAGTGAGCCTCAGCTGGCGGCCGGCGCGCGTCGCCCGTCCCTCGCTGAGGTCGACGACCACGTCGGCCGAGCTCAGCTTCGAGCCGCCCTTGCCCCGGTGGCGGCGAATCACCGCCTCGACCCGGGCCATCAGCTCCTCCAGCGCGAACGGCTTGGTCACGTAGTCGTCCGCGCCCAGCTTCAGGCCGGCGATCCGATCGCTCACCGACGAGCGGGCGCTGATGCCGACCAGGGCCGCGTCCGTCTCGGCGCGGAAGGCTTCGAACAGCTCCGGGCCTTCGTTATCCGGGAGCATCAGGTCGAGAAGCACGACATCCGGGTTCCACTGCCGAACGAGCTCCAGTCCACGCCCGGCGGACTCGACCGCCCGGACTGTGTACCCTTCCTCACCCAGCCCGGTGGCAACCGCTCGCGCAAGGCGACGGTCGTCTTCCACCAGGGCAACCTTCCAATTAATGGTCATCCGGACGGAATTCTCCCATGGAACTTGCACCGTCCAGGGCGTAACGCGGAAATCCACGTCCCGTTCCTAACAGGAGTGTGTAAAGGGCGATGAGATGGCCGGCGGCTTTTGTAAGCCGGCTCGCACTCACCGCGGGCGTCATCGCCGCCCTGGCCGGACCAAGCGCGGCGACGCTGTGGGTCTCGAGCCCAGATGGGACCGATGTGCAGCAGCGGGTCCGCGCGCTGACCGAGGGATACGGAGTATCGCTCCTCACGCCGGATGAGGTTCCACCGATGCTCGCAAACGCGGTCGTGGCCACAGAAGACGAACGCTTCTACTCCCACCATGGGGTCGATTCCATCGGCATCGGCCGGGCGCTTCTGTACGACGTGACCAACGTCTGCCTCTGCCAGGGCGGATCGACGATCACCCAGCAGCTGGTCAAGGACGTCTACCTCGGCGGCTCCGATCGCGGCTACAACAAGCTTCAGGACCTGGCGCTGGCGCTCAAGGTCGAGCTCGTGTTGACCAAGCGACAGATCATGGCCGACTACCTGAGCGAGATCCCGACCGGCCTCGGCCGCCACGGCGTGACGGCCGCGGCGTGCGCTTACTTTCGGGCCCCGCTCGGCAACCTGACCCTGGGCCAGTACGCGCTGCTCGCGGGCGTCACCCAGGCGCCGTCGATCTATGACCCGACCGTGAATCCCGACGCGGCATCGGCCCGGCGGTCAGAGGTCCTCGCGGCGATGCTGGCGGACCACTACGTCACGGCCGCCCAGGCGCGGGCCGCGGAGGCAGAGCCCGTCCTCGACCGGGGTCCCAACCGCCCCGGCTGCTAGCGGAAATTCCGCACCTTTGGCGCCAAACGCGCCCTTCAACCCCGCGCGATAGGCGCTTTTGGCGCCAAACGCGCGTGATCACGACCTACCCCAACCAGGCCATCGGCGACGTCGCGTCGAACCCATTGCTCGTCGTCAGCTGGATCGGCTGGACCGGCGGGATCGGCGGGGGCGGAGTCGGCGTAGGCAGCGGCCCGTTGTGCGGCCCGCCCGGGGTCGGCGTCGGTGGCGGGCTCGGCGGTCGTGGCGTGTACGCCTCCCTGGGCAGGAACCAGAGCTGAAACGGCCCGGCGGCCACGCCCGGCGCAAAGAACGCGATCCCCGACCCATCAGGCGCCCACGTCGGCTGCGCCACCAGCAGGCTCGTCAGGATGTTGGTGCGGGGGCCCAGGGAGGACCCGTTCCACGACGCGATGGTCAGGTAGGAAACCTGCTTCCCGTACGTGCACACCATCGCGACCTGGTCGCCGGCCGGCGAAAGCGACGGCGTCCGGCAGTCCTCGCCCGGGGTCGTCAGCTCCCTGCCGTACGACCCGGCCCGGTTTGTGAACCACAACATCGCCGAGATGTGGTGCTCAGCGTTGGCGTCGTACTTGTCGCCGAAGTCGTACTTCGTGTAGATCGCGCCCCCCGCCGTCGGGATGGGCTGCTGGTCGCCGCCCGAGTAGTACCCACCGTCCGTCCACGCCCGCGCCTGGCGGATCGTGCCGCCGTACGGCATCGAGTAGATCGCCGGGCTCACGTCGTAGCACCCATCGCACTTCAACCCGTCGTACGTCATCCACAGCGTCACGCCGTCCGCGGCGACACGCGGATAGAAGATCCAGTGGTTCAGGCTTGGGTCCAGCATCCCGGTGCGGGCCTGGTTGAAGGTGATCTGCCGCAGGGGAGCGCCGAACAGGCTGAGCGTGTACACGTCCGACCAGTACTGTCCGTACTTCACCGCGAGCAGCTGGCTGCCGTCAGGAGTCAGCGAGGGCATGCTCCAGCCGGCCTCCGGAGTGATCTGGTGGAAACGCCCGGCGGTCAAACGGTAGATGGCACCCGATTGCGTCAGGTACAGCGCGCCGGGAAGCGTGGTGGCCTGCGCCCGGGGCGTCGCGGCCGTTGGCTTTTGCGGCGGCGCCGCGACATGCGTTTGCTTGGAGCTCAGATACATGAACGTGGTGGTGCCGCCGAACGCGACGATCACGACGAGGACGGCCGCCAGGACGAAGCGCGACAGCATCATGGGAAGTACTGGTGGACCAGCGGGAGGATCAAGCCCCAGTTCGGGTACAGGCTGCCGCCCGGAGCTCCGCCGTGTGTGTATGGGCTGGCCAGGATGATCTGCCGGATGCTGTCGGGATTGTCGAAACTCGCGGCCAGCGGCAGCATCCGGGCCACCTTCGAGATGTCGATGCTCGTCTTCAGCTCGCCGCCGATGGCCTGCGACATCCCCGGCAGGTCCTCAGGCGAGAGCTGCTTGGCCTTCTGACGGATCGCGATCAGCACCTGCTGCTGGCGCCGCGACCGTCCGAGGTCGCTCTCCAGGTCCCCATGACGCGAGCGGACGTATTGCATCGCGTGGACGCCGTCGAGGTGCTGGGCCCCGGCCAGCACCGCGACGCGTTGAAAGTCGTACGGCCAGGAGCTGTAGATGTCGGCCGGGTAGTAGTCGTCCATCACCGGGTTGCTCGTCACCACGTCGATGCCGCCTATGGCGTCGATCAGCTTGACCAGTCCCAACAGGCCGACCCAGATGTAGTCGTCGATGTGGACGCCGAAATCCTGCTCCACGGTCGCGATCGCCGCGCCAGGACCGCCGTATGAGTAAGCGCCGTCGATCTTGGCCGTGCCTCCCGTCGAGAGGTGCACGTACAGGTCGCGAGGTATCGAGAGCATCGTGACCTCTTTCGTCGAGGGCACCACGCGCACCAGGATCATCGACTGCGTCAGGACATGGTCCGAGTTGAACTTGGAGTCGTCGTCTGAGCCGAGCAGCAGGATGGTGAAGGCGCCGGTGATCGCGGCAGCCGGAGTCGACGTTGCCGAAGGCGACGGGGACGGCGTGAACAGGTCAGTCGGTGAAGGGGTCACCCTGACGATCGCGCCGGTCGCGTCCCACGCGGCCTTGGCGGCGGGAAGGAAATAAGCGAAGGTCCCCGCCATCGTGGAGATCCCGATGGCAAGAATGACGAGGATGCTGGTGCGTAAAGGGCTTAGCCGCCGGCGTGATGCTCTGACGCGGTGCCCCGGTCGTAGGCCGAGAGGCACGGGTCAGCATTGTACCCGGTGGGCCTGTGTTCCTTTGTAAGTGACCTGTTAACGGTCCTGAAGGAACGCCGGTCTACCTCTGGATTGCAAGTTCGACTGCTTTGACGGCGAGCATGATGATCGACAGCACGAGGTAACCGCTCAACGCGTAAATCGCCAGTCTGCGACCCAGAGACCATTCAGGTCTCTCCAACAGCGCGAGGCCAGGCATGCGCCAGTTCTCGCGCTCTCGTCTCGAAACCTCGAGGGCCTTTGGCGCGCCACGCGACTTGAGCCAGCTCCACACACCGCCCCCGATGAGGACCCCTGCGGCGATCGAGCCGAGCACGACGAGAAGCGCGGTCACATCGATGGACGGGATCACGGTCGAGATCACGAGGATCATGGAGAGCACGAGCATCGCGCCGACGATGACGCCGGCGATTGCGTTGAGCCAGGGCCGGTTGACCCACGGCCCAAGGACCGCGCGGTCGTTGCAGAGGAGGACCGCAAATACGGTCGCGCTCGGCAGCATGATCCCTGCCAGTGCCTGCACGGCTGTGGTGATGAGGCCCAGAGGCGCACGCGGAATGAGAACGATCGCAGCGGCGAGCACGACCATCCCGGTGTAGGAGGCGTAGAACAGCTTTGCCTCGCGCACACCCCGGTGCAGCGAATGTCTCAGTCCGAACATGTCTCCAAATGCGTATGACGTGGCGAGGGTGACAGCAGATGCGCCGACAATCGAAGCATCGAACAGGAGCAGCGCGAAGATCGCTCCTGCCGCCGGCGAGATGTATCTCGTCAGGCCCTGTGCAATATGCAAACCGTCGATGTAATGGCCGAACTCGGACGTTCCTGTGAACGCCGATGCGGTGGCCATCATGATCGCGGCGGCTCCGATCACGACCACGAAAGCCCCGATCACGGTGTCCGCCTTCTCATACTCGAGCCACCGCGGCGTTATGCGTTTGTCGATCACGTTGGATTGCTGGAAGAAGAGCTGCCACGGAGCGACGGTCGTACCAACCACCGCGACGATCAACAACGCGGAGTTGGAAGTCAGGCCGCCCTGCACGCCCGGCACAAGAAATCCATGAACGACCGCGCCCATATCTGGGTGACTCAGCAGCGCAAGCGGAAGAACCAGCAGGCTGGCGAAAAGGAACACGAACATGGCGCGTTCCCATCGGCGGAAGTTGCCACTGACCGTGATCCCGATCAGGATCACGGCCGCGAACGGCACAGCGATCGCCGTCCGCAGGCCGAAATACTCACCTGCCAGGCTTATGCCCATGAACTCGGTGCTGATGGTCAAGAAGTTGAGTAGAAAGATGCCGGCAACCGAGAACCAGCCCCAGAAGCGACCGAAGCGCTCGCTTATCAGCTTGGCGTAGCCGACGCCGGTCACCGCCCCCAATCGCACGACCATCTCCTGGTTGACGATCAGCACCGGAATCAAGAGGAGGAGCGTCCAGAGCAGCGAGTAGCCGAAGTCCTGGCCCGCCTGCGCATAGGTGGAGACGCCGCCGGCGTCGTTGTCGCCGACCATCACGATGATCCCCGGGCCGACGATGGCCGCCAGCGTGAGCAGGCGTCGGCGCCAGGTCCGGCGCGGCGCGACGTCGCTGAGGCGGATCGAGCCGAAGGCGCCGTGGATATCACCGACGTGCATCTCGTCGAGCACGGCCGTCGTTGGCTTCAAGCGCGAGTCCTTTTGTCCTGGCTCGCGCTCGCTCACGCTTGGTCTATACCCCGGTGCTCGCCTCGACGCGCGCACGCCAGTCATCTGGCACGAGCGCCTCGATCACGTCGTCGGCGGAGATCGCCCCGATCAGGTTTCCTGCCGCGTCGACCACGGCCAGGGCGGTGAGGTTGTAGTCCGCCATCAGCAGCGTGACGTCGGCGAAGTCGGCGTTGCCGTGGGCGGAGCAGTTGGTCAGGTCCAGATCGTCGACCATGCGGGTGCGGTCGGCGCGGAGCAGGTCGACCACGCCGACGCTGCCGATGTATCTCCCGTCGTGCTCTGTCACGAAGACGGTGCCGAGCAGCTGGTGCGGGGTCTTGTCATCGATCCGCGCGGCCTCGAGCGCCATGTCGACCGTCGAGCCTCGCTCGACCCATACGTAGTCCGGGCTCATCATTCCGCCCGCGGTGCTGGGGTGGTACTGCAGCAGCTTGCGCATCTTGTGCTGCTGGTTGGGCGACATCATGTCGAACACCGGTTTGCGCCGTTCCTGGTCCAGCTCGCCGAGCAGGTCGGCCGCGTCGTCCGGGGCCATTCGCTCGAGGATCTGTGCGGCGTCCTCGTTGGACTTCGATCTCAGAAACTCGACCTGGTGCTCGGTGTCGAGCTCCTCGAAGACGTCGGCTGTGAGGGCGGGATCGCTCTCGACCGCCTCGATGATCTCCTGGCCCTCGTCGTGGGAGGCGCCCTCGACGATGTCCGCGATCTGCGCCGGGTGCAGGCGGCGAAGCCGCTGCAGCGGCATCAGCAGCTTGGCCGTCGGCACGTGGCCCACGAACGGCTGCACGTCCTTCCAGTCGAGGATCGCGTGGCGCCTCAGGTCGGGCCGGCCTCGCCTGGGCACCAGGCGCCGCAGCATCGCCTGCGGGCTGCGGTCGATTCCCGCCAGGTGCCAGCCGTCCCCGTCCGGGGCGACCACCAGGTCGTGGGCCTGGACGATGCGGCCTTTGTTCACGTCGACCAGGTGCCGGCCCAGCACGTCGGCGGCCAGCAGGACCTCGCCGGGGCGCCGTTGAAACGCCTCGGTCCGGATGGTGTGGGTGTTGAGCCTCACGCCGCCGGGCTCGAGGCGGTCGACGAGGTCTTTGCCGATGAACACGTCCTGCGCGCCAACGCGCACCTTCAGGCCGGTCACGGGCGGGTAGGTGCCGTCCGACAGCTTGACGATGAAGTCCTGGACGCGGCCGACCTCTGTTCCGGCCGGATTCAGGACCGGGCTGTGCAGGATCTGCGTCAGCATCAACCGGCGTTTTTCCGGGTGTCGCTTCGCGTGTTCCACTTCCACGCTGCCGTCTTCTCGTCTTTCACTCATCGCTTTCCCCTTGCCCCCCTTGATCGTGCCCATTATGCGTCCGTTCCTCCAGCGCCTCGCGCGCCTCCGGCACCAGCCACAGCAGCAGCCCCAGGGCCGCCACGTACTGCACCCACCACCATCCGGTCAGCGCGCTCACGCCGAGGCCGGCGAGGGTCACCGCCGCGAGGTACGCGCAGCTCACCGTCTCCGCGATGTCGGCGCGCAGGGATGAGCTGTCGAGGACGCGGTTGACGCCTTGCTTCGCGCGCGCCAGGAGCGGCATGGCGACGATGGCTGCGGCGCTGACAGCCAGGCCGGCGAACGAGGGGTACGGGATCACTCGCAGGACGAGCCCGGCCGCCGACGAGAGCACGACGTAAGCGCACAGCAGCACGAGCAGGATGGCGGAGATCCGGCCGGTCCTCGACTCGAGCCAGTCGACCTCGTCGGTGGGCAGGCCGGCGGACTCCGCCGACAACCTTCGGTACAGCACGATCCCGCTCGCCAGCTCGATCGCCGAGTCCACACCGAACGCCGTGAGCAGGACGCTGCGGGCCAGCACTCCGGCCCCCAGTGCCACGACCGCTTCGACGAGCATCCATGCGACGGTCACCATCTCGAGCCTCACGCCCGTCTTGATTGCATCGGTGCGCGAAATGGCCACTTTCGGATTCTCCGTTAGTTAGGATCGCAGCGGCCATGGCGAGCCGAATCGAGGAATACCGCCTCGCGCTGCGCAAGCTGAAGGACTGGGAGCCTTACCTGAAGAAGCACTCGGGCCTGCCCGGGCCGAGGGCCAACCTCGAGCTGGTCGCCGCCGTGGTGGAAGAAGCCGATGCGGACCGCCTGTGGCGCCTGTCGGCCTCGACGGACGAGTTCCTGGCGACGGCCGGCACCGCGGGGCTCGGACGGATCGCGTTGATGGAACCCGAGACGGTGATGACGTGGCTGCGCGAGCTGGCCTCTGATTCGCGCTGGCGAGTCCGCGAAGGCGTCGCCATGGCGCTGCAGCGCCTGGGCAAGGAGAACATGCCGAAGCTGCTGGCCGAGATGCAGGTCTGGGCGCAGGACGACGCATTCGTGCAGCGGGCCGTGGTCGCCGGGCTTTGCGAGCCGGCGCTGCTCAAGACCAACGAGGACGCCGTCGAGGTCCTCGCCATCCTCGACCACGTCACGCGATCGCTCGCCGCGACGAGAGACCGCCGCAACGAGGGATTCAGGGTCCTCCGTCAGGCGCTTGGTTACGGATGGAGCGTGGCGGCGGCAGCGGCGCCGCAGAACGCCAAGCCGTATCTCGAGAAATGGCTGAGCTCGTCGGACAAGGACGTGGCCTGGGTCATGAAGAGCAACCTCGGCAAGGCGCGTATGTCGGGGTTGAGAAAGGACCTCGTCAAGCCGGCGAAACCGGCTAGGTCCGCTCCAGCACGACGATCGGGATCTCGCGCGAAGTCAGCGCCTGCTGGCGCTCGAGGTACTCGATCAGCTTCGCGAAAGCGGGCCGCTCCTCGGCGGTCGCGACCCTCGCGCTGACCTGGAACTTGTCCGGGCCGACCTCGATCGTCGCCTCGGGGTGCTTCAGCAGGTTGCCGAACCACTTCGGCGCCACGTCGCTGCCGTTGTTCGACGCGAGCATCAGGTAGCGATCGCCGGCTGGCCGGTAGCCCACCACCGTCGTTCGCGGCTGGCCCGACCTCGCTCCGGTCGTGGTGAGCAGAAGGACCTTGCTTCCCGCCAGCTGTCCGCTGAGCTTGCCGTGATTGGCGCGATGTTCCTCGATCACCTTGTCGTTGAACGACTTCATGTCCGGAAGAGTCTATGCCTCGCCGAAATGACACCCGTTTTGCGCAAAGCGGGCTTGATTCCACGCTTGAGACACACGTTTCGCGCAAAACGGGGCGAATAGTCATGAAGTGCCCCGCTGAGGATTCGAACCTCAGACCCTCTGTTTAGAAGACAGATGCTCTATCCACTGAGCTAGCGGGGCGACGAGCAGGGCGGCAAGCCCATTCGGGAGAATACCCGCAGGGGTGGGCACCACGAACGACCATCTGCAGCAGCTCAAGGACGTCCTGGCCGAGGTCACGGATGTCAACCGGGCGGCGTCGGTCCTCGAGTGGGACCAGGAGACCAACATGCCGCCGGGTGGTATCCAGGGCCGCGCCGACCAGCTCTCCACCCTGCTCCGCATCTCCCACGTCCGTTTCACCTCGGAAGAGGTCGGCAAGCTCCTCGTCCAGCTCGAGGACGAGATGGCAAGCAAGCCGTACGACTCCGACGAGGCCAGTCTCATCAGGGTCACCCGCCGCGACTACGACGAGGAGCGCAAGCTCCCGGCCGACCTGGTTGCCGAGGCCGCCCGCGCCGGCACCCTCGCCAGACCCGCCTGGGAGCAGGCAAGAAAGCGAGAGAAGTTCAGCATCTTCGAGCCCTACCTCGAGAAGAACGTCGAGCTGAACCGGCGCATCGCCGACGCGCTCGGCTACGAGGACCGCCCCTACGACGCGCTCCTGAACCGCAGCGAGCCCGGGATGAAGACATCAGAGCTCGAGGCGATCCTCGCCGAGCTGAAGCGCGCGATCGTTCCCCTTGTGGCGGACATTGCAAGACATGCCGACGCGGTCGACGACCGCGTCCTCTATCGCGGCTTCGATCCCGACCTCCAGGTTTCCTACGCGCTCGACCTGGTGAGGCGCCTCGGCTACGACCTCGAGCGCGGACGTCAGGACATCTCGACCCATCCCTTCTCCACCGCGTTCGGTCCAGGCGACGTGAGAATCACGACCCGCGTCTCGCGTGACTTCTTCAACGAGTGCCTTTTCGGCTCGATCCACGAGTCCGGACACGCAATGTACAACCAGGGGATGGGCCTGATCATCGACCGCAGCCCCCTGTGGGGCGGCGCGTCGCCCGGGGTGCACGAGTCGCAGTCGCGACTGTGGGAGAACCTTGTCGGACGCGGCCTCCCCTTCTGGCGACATTTCTATCCGAGCCTCCGCGCGGTGTTTCCGGAACCGCTGCAGGGCGTCGACGAGGTCGGCTTCTATCGCGCGGTCAACCGCTCGTACCCCTCGTTCATCCGCGTCGAGGCTGACGAGGTCACCTACAACATGCACGTTCTTCTTCGCTTCGAGCTCGAGAACGAGATGCTCGAGGGCACCCTCAAGGTCAAGGACCTACCCGAGGCATGGAATGCCCGCTTCAAGTCCTACCTGGGGCTGAACGTGCCCAACGACCGCGAGGGCGTGCTCCAGGACATCCACTGGTCCTACGTGAGCTTCGGCATCTTCCCCGGCTACACGATCGGCAACCTGATCGGCGCGCAGCTGATGGAGAAGATCCGGACCGACATCCCAGACCTCGACGCGCAGGTCGAGCGCGGCGAGTTCGCCACGCTGCTGGCATGGCTGCGCAGGAACGTCCATCGCCACGGCCGCAAGTTCACGCCCAACGAGCTGATGGAGCGCGCCACGGGCAAGCCGCTGGCGGCCGCGCCGTGGATCGCCTACGTGCAGAAGAAGTTCGGCGCCCTTTACGGCCTGGGGTAGTCGCCGGCGCGCGCGAGCATCCCCGGCAGCTCCTTGCCCAGCTGAGCGCCAAGCCACTGCGACGTCGCGATAAGCGCGTCGAGGTCGATCCCGGTCTCGACGCCCAGGCCGCGCAACAGGTAGGCGAGGTCTTCCGTCGCGATGTTGCCGGTGGCCTTCGGCGCGAACGGGCACCCGCCTGCTCCGCCGACCGACGCGTCCAGCGACACGACGCCCTCCTCGAGCGCGGCCACCGCGTTCGCGTACCCGGTGTTGCGCGTGTTGTGGAAGTGAGCGCCAACCACCGCGCCCAGCTCCCGCGCTCCGCGCACCAGCTCGTGGACCTGGGGCGGCACGGCCACGCCGATCGTGTCGGCCAGGCAGATCTCGTCCGGCGGCACGGCCATCAGCCGCTCCACGATCTTCAGCACGTGCTCGGCGGGGATCGGTCCGTCGAACGGGCTGCCGAATGCGACGCTGATCGTCACCGTGACCGGCATCCGGTCGCTGCGCGCGCGCGCCACGAGCGCGATCGCTGTCTTGAGACTCTCCTCGGTGGTCGCGTTCTGGTTGCGCCTGCCGAACTCGTCGCCGGCCGAGAAGGCGTAGTGGACCTCGTCGACGCCCGCGGCGAGCGCCCGCTCGTATCCCTTCTCGTTCAGCACCAGGCCCGCATAAGTGGTGCCGCCCACGCGGTGCAGCGCAGCCATGACCTCCTCTGCGCCGGCCATCTGCGGCACGAGCTTGGGGTTGACGAAGCTCGAGGCCTCGATCCGCCTCAGTCCCGCCGCGGCCAGGCGGTCGCACAGCTCGGCGCGCACGGCGGGCTCGAGGGTCCTGGCTTCGTTCTGCAGCCCATCACGCGGCCCGACGTCGCAGACGATCAACGCCACATAGATAAGGTAGTGGGAGTGGGTTAAAGCAAGTCCGACATCGGCGCCGCCTGCGCCGCGTTCCCCAGCCGCCCCACCCCGAGCATGTCCTCGATCGTGGCCAGCAGCGAGTAGTGCGTGTACCGCTCCTGGCTTGCCCGGTGGCCCAGGCCTGGCGCGACCACCAGGGTCAGCACGCGGTTGTCCGCGCTCCCGTCGTCCTCGTCCCAGGTGATGAACAGGACCCCGCTCTTCTGCCAGGCGGCCGAGGTGGTGATCGCCTTCACCTGCCCGCGCAGCCAGTCGTCGCCGGCCGAGACGGGGCACTCATGCGTGTCGTGGCAACGGTCTGGCGTGATCCACACGAAGCGCGGAGTCGAGCCCGCCAGGTCGCCGCGGAGCGCGCTCAATGGAACAACGTTGGGCGGGCACTGACCGCCGTAGAAGGCGAACGGGTTGTGCCCGGGGTCGTACGGCAGCGGGCTGTCCAGGCAGCCGGCGCTCGTGAGACCCTCCATGTATGCGCGCCAGCTGATCCCCGCGTTCGTCAGCTGCGTGCCAAGGTCCTGCTTCGGCAGCGCGTGGTAGCTGTCATCGTCGATGCCCCAGGTCTGGCCCGACGTCAACGCCAGGTAGTTGGGCACGCTGGGATGCGAGATCGCGTGGTAGTTGTTCGCCACTCCGTACTTCGCCGCGAGCGAGGTGGTGAACGCTCCCCGCATCGCCTCATCTGCCGAGTGGTTCTCCATCACGATGACGAACACGTGGCGGTGCTGCGTGGCGAGCGACGGAGAAGGGCCGGCGCAGGCCGCAACCAGCAGCGCGAAAAGCGCGACTGCCCCCGACAGCCTCATCTCCGGGAGGTTACCGGAGCTAGTTGCTGACGGGCTCCAGCCGGATCACAGGGATCTCGCGGTCCGTCTTCTTCGGATACTCGCCATACCGCGGTGCGACGGCCGCCACCTTGGCCAGCGCCGTCTCTCGCTCCGTGCCCTTCAACAGCGTCGGCCGCACCTTGATCTTGCGATTCCCCACCTCGAGCCACACCTGGTCGGGTTTCTTGGCCAGGTTGATGAACCAGTGCGGGTGCGTCGCCGCCCCGCCCTTGGACGCGACGACGAGCCAGGTGTCGCCATCTTCCGCAAAGCCGCCGAGAACGTGCGTGTGCACTTTTCCCGTGCGGGCGCCGATCGTCGTGAGCAGCACGGTGGGAAAGCCCATCATCACCGGCGGAGTCGGACCCGCGCTCTTGCGATAGCGCGAGACCATCATCGAGGCAATCGGCTTGAACAGCCGCTGCAGCAACGCGCCGCCGGGCGGGTCGGATCCCCGTGTCCCGCGCGGCGGGATCTCGAGCTCAGCCATCGCCCAGGGTAATCGCTCCGGACGCCCTGCCTATTCCCGACCTCAGGTCGTCCCGCGGCCAGGATTGTCGGCGGTCGCGGTGACCACCGCGGCGTTCGTCGCGGAGCCGACGATCGTGCAGGAGACTGTCGTCGTCGCGTTGTATCCGACGTCCGGCTGGACCTTCGCCTGGCACGAGCCCAACACCTGGCCGTTGGCCGAGTCGGCCATCGTGAAGGTGATGGTCGAAGGCGCCTGCGCGCCGGTCGAACCGCCGAGGTTTTTCAGCTTCGCCGAAACGATGCAGGGCGAGCCGCATCCGGACGTGTCCACCGACACGACCGTGTAGATCGGCGGCAGCGTCGAGAGGTTGGCGAAGTCGACCACGTCAGCCGGCGCGGCGATCTTGAAGTCGCGGTCGACGTTGCTGTACTTCAGGTCGGCGCCCGAGATCCCGTCGATCACGACGCCCTCCTTCAGATGGACGCGCAGCAGGTGGTACGGAGACGCGGAGGCGATGTATACGTCGGCGCGGACCCCGGACAGCTCGACCGCGTCGACGCCGTCGACCGGCTGGTGGTCCGTCCGTTGGGTGACCGCGGAGCCAAGGAAGGTAGCGCGGAACGCGGCCCCGTCGGTGAGCTCGGGCAGTTTCGGCACGAGGCCCGCGGTGTCCTTCCACCAGGAGTTACCGGCTGCCTTGGCGAGGCTGGGACCGAGCGGGTTGCCCGCGAGGTGCTTGGCGAGGAACTGCTGGCCGCGAAAGTACGCGTCGGGCCCGATGATCAGAGCTTCCACCGTCTCGCTCTGCGAGCTGATGACCAGGTGCTCGTCGAGTGGGCGGGCGATCTGCGCGTCGATCGTCCACGCGGTGCCGGACTCGACCATCGGACCGGCGAACTCGAAGCTGCTGGATCGGGTGAGCATCGACTCCGCCCCGCTCTCGAGCGCCCGCGTGGCCGGCAGACCCAGCGGATCGCATGCCGCCAGGACGACGAGCAGGGCGGCTGCGGCCAGGATGGAACCCGCTCTCCTCATTGCGACTATGTCAGGTAACGCCTTGTTCAACGGTACCGTTACCCCACCATGAGCGTCGTAGCCGGGGCGCCGCGGCGCGCTGCGCGCAAGCCCCCCAAGGTGCGCCTGTGGGGTCGCGAGTACACCGTCCTCCTACCCAGCATCCGCGACCCGCGGCTGCATGTCGCTGCCGTCCTGCTGACGCTCCAGGCGCTTGGCCAGACGGTGCTGGACTTCCGCCTGTCCGTCGCGCAGATCCTCATCTGCCTCGCCACCGGGGCGGTTTTCGAGTTCGTCGTCGGGTTCTTCAAGGACAGGGTGATCATGTGGCCGGCCAGCGGCCTCCTCACCGGCAACAGCACCGCATTCATCCTCCGCGTCCCTGGCACGTTCCACGGCCAGTGGTGGAGCACGCACGGGATGTGGATCTTCATCGGCGTCGTCGCCTTTGCGATGGCGTCGAAGTACGTGATCCGCTGGAAGGGCAGGCACATCTTCAACCCCTCCAACCTGGCCCTCGTCCTCGCGTTCGTCGCTCTTGGACCGCAGTACACCGAACCGCAGGACCTGTGGTGGATCCCGATGGGCCCGTGGATGATCGTGACCTACGCGATCCTGATCGGCGGCGGGCTGCTGATCGCGTGGGAGCTCAAGCTGCTCGGCCTCGAGCTGGGCTACATGGCCGCCTTCGCAGCCTTCCTCGCGGCCGCCCTTCTCCCCGTGCCCGACCACTGCATGATCGCCAGTTGGCACGCGACCCCCATCTGCGGCCAGCAGCTCTGGCAGATCCTCGCCACCTCGCCCGAGGTGCTGATCTTCGCCTTCTTCATGGTGCCGGATCCGCGCACGGTGCCGGACGGGCAGGTGGGGCGGTTCGTCTTCGGTGTGCTGGTCGCGCTCCTGTCCGTGGCCTTGCTCGGTCCGACCACGCTCGAGTTCTGGACCAAGACCGCGATCCTCGCGAGCCTCGTCTTCGTGTGCGCGGGACGTTTCGCGCTCGCGCAGCTACTGGCCCCGCTCGAGGAAGCCGGCGGGCCGCTGCGGGCGATCCGGCGCCTCGGCTGGGCCACGCCGGCCGTGCTTGGGCTCACGCTCCTGGTGTTCACCGCAATGCCGGTGTCGGCCGCGCTCTCCCTCCACAGCGTCGAACCCGCGCCGGAGCTGCCGGACGGATCCACGCCGAAGCTGACCCTGACCGTCGGCTCTGGGCCGGGGCTCGGTAACTGGGCCATTTCCACAGCGGGCAGGGCGCTGCCCTCCGGCGGCACGACCCCGGTGTCCGCGTCGGCGCGGGTGTGGATTTTGCCATCGATCCCGTCGGTCGGCGTCCCTTCGAACGTCGTCGCCTTCGACCCGTCGATCAACCAGGCGAGGGCCGACCAGATGGCTCACGACGCGGTGCTCGACCTGATGATCGAATCCGAGGCGAGGCGCGCGCACGACCCCACGCTCGCCGCGGACGGCGCGTCAGGCGACGGCCTGACCGAGTTCACCGACGTGATCAACCAGGACATCGGCGGCGGCAAGGTGATCCAGAAGGTCTACAGCTTCGACCGGGTCGATCTGAACCTGTTCCTGCCGAAGTTCAGCACCCAGGCGAGGCGGTTGATCGGTGTGACCCTGCACGGCACGACGACCCTGATCACTCGGGATGGGTCGGGAAACGTGGTGTCGCAGCAGACGCTGCCCTACGCGAAAAGCTGGGGCCTGGGCGGAGCGAAGGGCGGCAACCTCAACCACGACGTGATCATCAACGACTACACCGACCTCACTCCCGCCTAAGGGAGCTGGTGCTCCTCCCCATTCATGGGGAGGTGCCGGCTTCAGCCGGCGGAGGGCTCGCGGCCTTTGGAATCCCGTCCGGCTCGTACATGGCCGGAGGCTCGATCCCAAACGTGTCCGCCAGCCGGACGAAGAGGTTGAACAGCGCGGCGACGTAAGCCGCCTCTGCGATCTGTCCGTCGCTCCAGCCCGCATCCCGCAGCCCCTGGACCTGTTCGTCCGTCACGCGGTACGCGTGCCGCGTGATCGTCGCGGCGAAATCGAGCAGGAGGCGGTGCGGCCCGTCGAGCCCCGCCGCTTCGATGTCTCCATCACGCAGCGCCTGCGCCGCCTTCCCGTACGCCTCGCCCTGCAACTGCAGGAACCAGCTGTGCGAGCTGAGTCAATACCTGCATCGGTTGAGCGCCGACACGTACGAGGCGATCATCTCGTGCTGGGCGCGGCTCAAGGCGCCGTCTGTGAAATGCATGCGCGACGCGGCATCGATCGCCGCGAGAAAATCAGGCCGCAGGCTCATCGTGCGGAGGATCTCGGGCACGACGCCGGCCACGCTGCGCGACTTGCTCGCCGCGTAGATCTCGGCCAGCGGCCCCTCGGCCTCCGACTCTGCGACCATCCGTATGCGGTCCTCCCCATTCATGGGGAGGTGTCGGCGCAGCCGACGGAGGGGCTCACGATTTACGCCTGCAGCCCGTCCCAGGACCACCGGGGCATCGGCAGGTCCGGCTCGATCCGGGTCCCGGCGGGCGCGACCCCATTGACCTCGCGCGTCGCCCACTCGATGTAGGCGCGCATCGCGGCGCGAAACTCCGGGTCGTCGGGGAGCTCCGCGTCGTCCATCGCCTGGATGAAGCAGGTGGCGAAACGCGTGCCCATGTCCTCGGGCGCTCCCTCCCCGGCGTGGATGCCCAGCATTCCGGAGTGTCCGCCGAGTCCGTCCGAGTAGCGCGGCGGCCCGCCCAGCACCTCAGCCCAGTAGGCGGCGAGGTGCTCCGTGTGGCCGGGGCTGACGTGATGCGAGAAGGGATGGTTCAACTCCGGGTCCTGCAGGCAGTGTTCATGCGTCGCGGCGGCCAGGGCGAGGAACGCATCCTCCCCGCCCGCAAACTCGAACAGCGATGGTCGCGTCATCGCCTGGATGTTACTTCTGGCTTCGGCCGGCCAGACGACCCGGGCACGTCGACCTTGCCCTCCCAGAAGAGCTCCATCTCCTCCCACCACCACTTCGAAGCGGGCAGCAGATAGGGCACGAAGTCGGCCGCCCGGTCACTGGTCAGCAAGCCCTCGATGAAACCGTGAATTGCCAGCTCGCGCACGTAGTCGTCACCCTCGAGCAGCATCCTCTCGATCAGCTCGAAGCCGGCCGGAAACTCCTTGGTGCGGCCGCGCGCGCTCTGCACGACAAGGTGCCGCACGTAGATGCCGGCGAGGAGGTACACGTGGGGGTGCCTGGACTTCCGCCATTCCTCCCACCATGCCAGCCGGTCCTTGTTGATCGCAAACGCCCGGCTCGACTTCACGAGCAGCTGCTCGACGTCCCGTCGCTCGATCATGCTCGAGCGCAATGTTGCCCTAATCGGTGAGGTCTAGCGGCGGATAGAACGGACCCGCTGCGGGATCCTTGAGCGCCTCCTGGAAGTTGATGCCGTAGTCGCGCTCCATGTCGCCGAAGCTCCAGGCCTGTCGCTTGTACGTCCAGTTCTCCGGCCGCAGCGCGTGGGCTCGCTTGAAGTAGACGAGCGCGTCGGCCGCCTCGCCGTGCTGCGCCAGGTAGGTACCGAGGTGGAAGAACGCCGCCGCGGTCACGTCGTCGAAGTCCAGGTCGGGCAACCGCGAGCCCAGCTTTGAGGGGTCCATCAAGAACGCGCTGCGCTTGCCTTTGGCGACCCAGTCGCGCACGGCGTCGAGGTAGCTGGAGTTGATCGTGACCTCGCCCGTCTCACGGTTGCGCCGCTGGGCGTAGATGGGGTCGGCTGCGCGGACCATCTTGCCCGTTTCATCGATCCAGAACGCGGCGGGCACGTTGCGCGCGTCATAGAGCTCGGCGACGAGCAGCTTCTGGTCGATGACGCTCGGGTGCTGCTGATGCGCGGCGGCGATGAACGGCTCGATCGCCGCGGCCCCCCTCGCGTCGCACGCGACCGTGAACACCTCGAAGTTCCTGTCTTTCAGCTCTTCGCGGAGGTCCTGCCAGACCGGCAGGTCAAAGCGGCAGCTTCACCAGCTGGCCCAGAAGAGAAGGAAGACCTTCTTGCCCCGGAGGTCGGAGAGGCTGTGCGGTTTGCCGGAGAGGTCGGGCAGGGTGAAGTCTGGAGCGTGCCGGGAGGCGAGGCGGCTCTTCCACTCCCAGCTCGCAGGGCCGAAATACCAGACCTCGTTTTTCGGATCGTGGGCGACCGGCTGCTGGATGAGGTCTGCGAACTCGGTGAGGTTGAAGAGCTCGCCGTCGACCAGCTTGGGCCGGCGCGCGTCCGGGACCGGGACGCAGATCCCGCCTTTGCAAACACCCTCCGGTTCCAGGTCCCAGCCGGTGGCGGATTCCAGGGCGGGGAGGGTCAGCCAGAGGTGGTCGCCGTCGACCCGAGCCGCGTCAACCTGTGTCTCGCTGTCCCCGTAAAGGACGGTTGCGCTCGGCACCTCATTAGAAACCGCCCTGCTGTGCAGACTATTCTGCATGTAAATTTACTTGACTCTCAGTACGTTTGTTCGTAAGATTTGAGCGTGATCGAGCTGTCTCCCCGCCAGATGGATGTCGCCTACGAGATGGTCGGTGTCCGGCAGGCCATCGACGAGCTCGAGCTCCAGTTCTCCCGCCTCGCCGCCGAGCTCGACCAGGGCGAGTACTGGGCCGAGGAGGGCTCCAACAGCTCCATCGACTGGATCCGCTTCAACTGCCACATGACCTCCAACGCCGCCGGGGCACGGATCGCGGTCGGCGAGAACCTGGCTCGGATGGCGGAGAGCGCGCAGGCCATGCAGGCGGGCGAGATCGGCTTCACCCACCTCACCTCGATGGCGCGGACGGCCAACGCCGTCGGCCAAGCCTTCGACGAGAAGAAGCTGCTCCAGTTGGCCCGCGAGAGCTCGCCCGGTAAGTTCCACTACAAATGCCTGCACTACCGGCACTCGGTCCAGCCCAGGGTCGTCGCCGCGGAGCAGGCCGAGCTGGCGGAGAGCAACTTCCTCCATCTCAACACCCAGGACGACGGCTGCCTCTTCTTCACCGGATGCCTCGACCCGGTGGGCGGGGCGGTGGTGCGCAACGCGCTCGAGCCCTTCGCGCGCAGGTCGGGCGGCGAGGACTACCGCGATGCTCCCAAGCGGTGGGCCGACGCGCTGGTCGAGCTGGCCTCCACCAAGACGCAGATCCAGATGCAGGTCACGAGCTCGGTCGAGACGCTGCTCGACCTGGTTGGGGCTCCTGGGGCAGAGACGCAGTTCTCCCTCCCCATCTCCTCCAAGACGGTCGAGCGCTGGGCCTGCGACTCCAGCCTGAGCCGGATCCTGATGCAGGACTCAGTCGTGATCGACGTCGGTCGCGCCGAGCGGACGATCAAGGGACCGCGGCGCCGGGCGCTCATCGCTCGCGACCGGCACTGCCGGTGGCCCGGCTGCGAGCGCCCCGCCTCACATTGCGATGGGCATCATGTCGTGCACTGGCTGCACGGCGGCGGCGGAGAGATCGAGAACCAGATACTTCTGTGTCGCCGGCATCACTGGATGGTGCACGAGGGCGCATGGCAATTGGTCAAGACCGACGATGGACAGATCGTGACCATCGCACCGACTGTCATCTTCGGGTTGCCAAGGGGACCGGACTAGACTGCGGTCCTCCCCATTCATGGGGAGGTGGCCCGGAGGGCCGGAGGGGCTGGATCATGCTCACCAAAACCCAGAAGGGAGCCATCGGCGAGCTGATGCTCTCTGCCTGCGTCATGCTCGCCTCGGACGGCGACCTCGAGTTGTTCCGCCCCGTCACCGACGACGACCACACTGACGTCACCGCGGGCGAGCGCGGCAAGGTGCCGGCCCTGGCGATCCAGGTCAAGACGGCGCTGAAGCTGAACCGGCAGGGCTATGCGGTCGCGAAGATGGAGTTCCCCAGCGCGGAGCCGCGAGAGCACCCCGCCTTCGTTTACGCGATCGCCTACGTGGTGGACGGGAGCATTGACGCTGCATGGATCGTCCCAAGCGCCGATTTCAACCGCCACGCCTACCGCGGCAAAGGACGGCGCGGCAAGGGAATCGAGCTCGTCTTCATGGGCAGCCCAACGCGAGAGGACCAGTGGTCAGCCTTCCGGTCTCAACGGATGGACCTTGGCCGGAAGTTCGTCTCACTGATCGACTCGCTGCCGGCGACCACGGCGCCTAGCGTCCCCGGCGCCCACCTGCTGCTCCGTCGCGCTGGCCGCATCGAGTAGACCTATGAACACTGGGTGCGGGGCGTTCGGAGCAGATCGCAACTGCGGCTGGTAGAGCGTGCCTACGAAGAAGGGATGGTCGACGCGCTCGATTGCCCGGACCTCGCCGGTGTCGTCTGTCGCCGCAACGCGCATGCCGTGTTCGCTCGCGATGTGTTGCATCTCGGGCGCCAGGCCATAGGAGCACGTCGTGTACTCGGTGGCTCTGGAGCTGCCGTATAACCTCGCCAACAGCGAACCAGGCGGCAGCTCGACATCGATCGTCTGGTCAAGCAGCGAACAGGCGAGGAGAGTGATCACAGGAGTGCCACCCGCTCCGTACTCGGCGTGGGCGGCGTCGGCAATCCCCGCCAGGCTCCGGGCGTGCTCGACGAGCACGTGTTGATAACCGCCTCAAGTCCCGACGAGAGGGATGCGTCGCTCGGTGAAACCGATGCTCAGCCGGGATGTCCATCAGCACAGTGATGACGACCGGGCGCATCGTTGAACGCTACCACTACCGGCCGGACTCACTAACGTGAGTAAGCCGTGAAGTTCAGCGAGCTGGCCGCGCACCTCGATCGGATGGAGGCGACGCGCAGCCGCAACGAGCTCGTCCGCATCCTGGCCGACGTGTATGAGGCCAGCTCTCAAGAGGAGCTCGAGCCGATCACATACCTGGTCCAGGGCCGGCTCGCACCGTTCTTCGAGCCGGTCGAGATCGGCCTCGGCGAACGGCTGCTGATCACCGCGATCGCCGCCGCTTACGAAACGCCCAAGGAGGAGGTCGCCAAGCTGAACCGCCAGAGCGGCGACCTCAGCCTCACGGCTCAACGTCTCGCGCCCGCCTCGCGGCGCGACTCGCCGTCAGTGGTCGAAGTGCGGCGGCGCCTGACCCAGATTGCTTCCACAAGCGGCGCCGGCAGCATGCAGAAGAAGCTCGACGGGTTCACCTCCCTGCTCGCCGACCTGGATGCGATCTCGGCGAAACACCTCGTCCGGATCACGCTCGGCAAGATGCGCCTCGGAATCGGCGACCCGACCGTGCTCGACGCGATGTCGCTGGCGAAAAAGGGTGACAAGTCGCTGCGCCCCGTCCTCGAAGCCGCCTACAACCGGACGTCTGACCTCGGCCTCATCGCGCGGACGCTCTGGACTCAGGGTGAGGCCGGGCTCGACCTGCTGAAGATAAAGGCCGGCCATCCGCTTCGCCCTCAGCTGGCCGAGCGGCTTCCCAATCCCGAGGCCGTGATCAAGAAGCTTGGGACGGTCGGCGTCCAGCCGAAGTACGACGGCCTCCGGGTGCAGATCCACAAGGACGGAGATCGGGTGAGCATCTTCTCGCGAAACCTCGAGTCGATGACCGAGATGTTCCCCGAGCTCGTCGCCGCCGCCGGCGCGCTGGCGATCGAGAACGTCATCCTCGACGGTGAGGCGATCGCCTACAACCCCGAGTCGGAGGAGTACGTCCCATTCCAGGAGACGACCGCCCGACGGCGCAAGGAGGACATCGAGGAGTTCGCTGCCCGCGCGCCGATGCGGGCCTTCGTCTTCGACGTGATGTTCCGCGAAGGATCTGACCTCACCGCGCTGCCCTACGAACGACGCTTCGGGATCGTGGAGGAGGTCCTCCGCGACTCGGACACCCTTCTGACAGCGCCTCTGACGAAGACCGACTCGACCGAGGTGCTGACCCGCGAGCTGCTCGACAACATCAGCCGGGGCCTGGAAGGCGTCGTGGCCAAGCGCCTCGACTCGCCCTACCAGGCCGGCGCCCGCAACTTCAACTGGGTGAAGCTGAAGCGGAACACGAGTGGGCAGCTGACCGACACGATCGACCTCGTGCTCCTCGGTTATTACAAGGGTAAGGGCAAGCGGGCCGAGTTCGGTGCGGGCGCCCTGCTCGCCGGCGTCTACGACACCGACAAGGACGAGTTCGTGACGATCAGCAAGCTCGGCACCGGCCTCTCCGACCAGGGCTGGCGCGAGCTCCACCAGCGCCTGGCCAGCCTCGAAGTCGCCGAAAAGCCGGCGCGGGTCAACTCGAACCTCGTCCCCGACGTCTGGCTCCAGCCGGCGGTCGTCGTGGAAGTGCTCGCCGACGAGATCACCCCGAGCCCGCGCCACACCGCGGGCATGACCGCCGAACAGCCGGGATTCGCGCTGCGGTTCCCGCGCATCGTCTCCTTGCGAACCGCGGACAAAAAGGCAGAGGACGCCACCAGCGTCCGGGAGATCCGCGAGATGTTCGAGCAGCAGCGCCAGCGCTAGGCCAGCAAGATCCACACGACCATCTGGGCACGATTGGTCGTGTCCGGCGCGATCGAGTGGGGCCGTTTGGGCCCAAATGGCCCACTCATCGAGCGGTGTATGGGGTGGCTAGCGGGACTTGAACCCGCGACACCCAGATCCACAATCTGGTGCTCTGCCAACTGAGCTATAGCCACCACGGCGCGCCCGATCGAGGCGCCTGGGGAGGACCACGATTCTACCGCCCGGCTTGTTGGAGAATGAGTTCATGCCAAGCCAGGCCGAGTTCGACCAGACGATCCAGTCAGGCGAGCTCATCGAGTCCCCGAACGAGATGACTCCCGAGTACCTCCGGGAGCTCAAGCACACCCTGATCGTCTCGGGCGACACCGAGCTGATCTCCGCCCCCGCCTACTACCTCGCCGCAAAGCGCGCCCCGAGCATCAACGCCTTCATGACCGGCATCGCCATCATCCAGGACGAGCTCGCCCACGCCCACATCGCGTACCACATCCTCGAGGAGCTCGGCGAGGACCAGGAGAAGCTCATCTTCAGCCGCGATCCGAAGAGCTTCCGCTACCCGTACGCCTTCGACGTCCCGCTCGAAAGCTGGACCGAGCTCGTCGTCGCCAACGGGTTCTACGACCAGGCCGGCTTCTGCCTCCTGGGCGACATCCACGACAAATGCTCATACGGCCCATGGAAGCGCGGGTTGAACAAAGTGATGCTCGAGGAGAACTTCCATCTCAGAAATGGTCGGACGTGGATGAAGCGCATCAGCGCCTCGGGCGGCGCCGCGAAGGAAGAGCTGCAGCGAGCGGTGGACTGGATGTTCCCGCTCAGCGTCGAGTGGTTCGGCCTACCCGACAGCAAGAAGATGCACTCCCTCCAGCTCGAGTACCGCCTGAAGGGGCTGACCAACGACCAGCTCCGCCAGTGGTGGCTCTCCACCGTCGTGCCCTACTGCGAGCAGATCGGGGTCAAGGTCCCGGCGCACAAGGAGACGCGCGACGGCAAGGACGTGTGGGAGCTCGACTACCCCTTCCCGTGCGAGTTCGACGCCGAAGCCAAGCGCTGGGACTTCAAGCAGCCGATCACCTGGGACGGCGTGCTCGGCCGCTGGCGCGCCCGCGGCCCGCGCAACGCCGAGATGGTCGCGATGTTCCAGGAAGAGTTCCACAACTTCCGCAAGACGCACAAGAAGGACTCATGACCCAGCGCCTCTGGGCTGCGCTCTCCGAGGTCCAGGACCCCGAGATGCCCGTGAACCTCGTCGACCTGGGCGTGATCTATGGCATCACCGAGGCAGGCGGAGTGGTCCACGTCGATCTCACCTTCACCGCGATGGGTTGCCCCGCATCCGACTTCATCCTCGACGACGTGCGTGAGCGCCTGCTGCGCGAACCGGGAGTCAACGAGGTGCGCATCAATGTCGTGTGGGATCCGCCCTGGACGGCAAAGCGCATGACCGAGGCCGGTCGTGACGCGCTCGAGGCCTGGGGCCTGGCCGTTTGACGAAATACCAGAGGGTCAGCGGCGACGCGATCGAGTACGAGGTGTTCGCGCGCAAGACGCGCGTCGAGCCGCTCCACCAGGTCGGCAGCGTGGTCGCGCCGGACGCGGACCTCGCGATGGCGTACGCCCGCGCGACCTACGACGAGGAGCGCTGGGTTGAGATGGCCATCGTGCGCAAGGACGATCTGATCCACCTCTGGTCCCCAGGGGAGGCATGAGCAAGCTTGTCCTCCCCATTCATGGGGAGGTGGCCTTGTCCTCCCCATCCATGGGGAGGTGGCGGCGAAGCCGCCGGAGGGGCAGGCCCGGAGGAGAGCCGTGAGCCTCTCCGACCTCGTGCTGTCCATCGCGGACAACAAGCAGATGCTTGGCCTCCGCTACGCGGAGTGGGCGACGCGCGCCCCGTCGCTCGAGGCCGACATCGCCGCCGCGGCGATGGGACTCGACGACCTCGGCCACAGCCGCGTCCTCTACGGCTGCCTCGAACCTCTCGGCGCCGACCCCCGTGGTCCGCAGCGCGAGTCCGACCCCGCGAGCCTCAGCAACCTCGCCTACTTCGACGAGCCCTGGACCGAGTGGAGCCAGTTCGTCGCCGCCAACGCGATCCTCGACACGGCCTTCACGACGATGATCGAAGCCTGCGCGGGCGGCTCGGTCGAAGTCCTGCAGCACCGGCTGCGCAAGATGCTGATGGAGGAGCGCTACCACTTCCTCCACGGCCGCAGCTGGCTGCGCTCCGGCATCGACTCCAGTCCCCTCGACCGTGCCTGGCGGGAGGCGATCGAGTGGTTCGGACCGCCCGACGGCGAAACCGCGACGCTGCATCGCGACGGCAAGCTCAGCATGGGACCGGCGGAGCTTCGCGCCCGGCTCGAGGAGCAGCTCGAGATGAAAGCACCAAGGGTCGCGGTCGAGTGGACGGCCTGGGACCCGGTGCGCCGGCGCAGCAGCCCCGGCGCGATCGACCAGCACACATTCGCCATGCTGCGTGGCCTCGAGGAGAAGAAGTACGCGCCGCCAAGCGCCGCGAAACAACCCGCGAGCTGAACCGCGCTGCCCTCACTGCAAGGCGGTCGATGCGGAGGTCATCTCGCTGTTCGGGACTCAGGCGATGACGCTCCAGTACCGCTGCCGCAAGTGCGGCACGGTCTTCGAAGCGATCAAATACCCCGAGGACTAGGTCAGTCGTCCCTGGCTCTGCCCGAACCCTGGCGCCGCCGCAAGACGGCCAGCGGCAGCCCGGCGAGCACCACGACGACGATCAGCACCGCGACGACGATCGGAAGCGTCTGGCCTCCGCCCACCGTCACCGAACCTGGCGGCGGCGAGACCGTCGAGTAGCCGGCGGCGAAGTAACCGAACGACGACACCTTCGTATCGACCGTGAAAGGCGCCGCCTGGTCGTTGCGTCCGATCGATTTCCAGGCCCCACCTGGATCGGACGCCTGGTACACGTCAGACGGATCGGGTTCGAGGTTCGAATAGCGCACCGTCAGGCTCGCCTGCTGTTTGAGGTTCGCGTTCGCGCTGATCTCGTAGACGTTCGTCACGAAGCGGATGCCAGGCGGCTGCGGACAGGTCGGAAGCGGCACGATGTCGATCGAGATGGACGTCTTGCCGGCGGCGTCGAAGATGCCCGGCAGGAAGCTGATCACCACCTGGCCGTCGTCAGTGAACGCCGAGCTCGGCTCGCTCACACCGTTGGTCACCTTGATGGCGAGGTGACCTGAGCTCGGCTTGACGTTGGCGCCTGCCTGCGGCGGCGGGCATGTCCAGTTGTACGGCTGAGGAGGGCCGAAACCGTCGTAGAAGCCAGGGGCGACCATCCACGCCGCAAACAGGTAGAGGACGGCGGCTGCGACGAGAAGTCCCGGACGCCTCACAGGGCCAGGTCTGCGATGACGTGGCCGACGATCGGGCCGACCAGGTCCTTGTACGCCCACCGCCACAACCCGAGGAGCAGCCCCGCGGCTGCGACCGCACCCAGGAACGCCGGAGGGTGCGAGAGAACGTGGCCGAGGGTCCACAAGAGGGTGCTGCCCACCACGGCCACCGGGGCGCCGCCGACGTCTTCCAGCGCCGCGTACAGTGCGCCGCGGAAGGCGACCTCCTCGCCGATCGACACCGCGACCGCGGCGAACGCCAGGCCCACCGGCAGCATCGGCGCCGCCCCTGAGCGCACCGCCGCGGGCAGCAGCAGGACTGCCCCGAGCGCCACTCCCCCGAGCAGTCGGAGCCACAACCTCGAGGTGCCCAGGCCCAGCCGACCCGCCGGCCATCCCAGGGCCACGACGCATAGAGCCGCGCCGCCAAGAACCAGCGAGATCGCAGCAGCGCCCGGCGCCCGAAGCGCCAGCGACCGGGTCCACTCGACCGCCAGCACGTACGTGCCGATCGCGGCCACGCGGGTCGCGGGATGGGAGCGGAGGGCCGATACCACCGCTCGATTATCGAAGAAGGCTAAAGCGGGGCGGCCGGTCCCGGGCTCGGGTTCGGGTCGAGCATGAGCGGGGGGCGGGGCGCCTGGTCGAAGTTGAAGTCCGCCACCAGGTCGCCCAGGCCCGGCGCGTTCTCGCGCACGCCGGGCCGCGAGTCGGGCCGCCCGTCCGTCTTCGGGTCGAGCCGGGCACCGCGCAGGAACACGTCCTCGATGAACTTCACATAGGCGTCGTGGCTGAGCGTCTGATGGTCGACGAACCCGCGGCGCGCGTACGGGCTGATCACAAGGCCGGGCACGCGCAGCCCGTAGCCGGCGTTGTCCACCACCGGCGGCATCACGTGGTCGTAGAAGCCGCCCCAGTCGTCCCAGCTGAGGAAGATCGCGGTCGAGCTCCAGTCGGCGCTGGCCATGATCGAGTTGACCAGCGTGGTGACGTAGGCCTGGCCCGCGGAGACCAGCCCGGGCGGGTGCTCGCTGACCGCGCCGTTGGGGACCACCCAGCTCACCGCGGGGAGATGGCCCGCCTTCACGTCGCTGTAGAAGTGGTCGATCGTCTGCACGTCCGAGACCTGGCCGCCCTGGCGGACGTCCGTGAAACCGGGCAGCGGGTTCCAGATGTCCGGGGTGCCGACCTTCTGCTGCCTGGGCGCGCACATCGCGGCGTTGTCCTCGCAGTCCGGCTGGCTGCCCTCGGCGACGTAGTACTTCCAGCTGACGTGGTGCGTGTAGAGCAGGTACGGGAGCGAGGTCCACGCGAAGTTTCTCGCGGCCTGGTTGTCGCCGTTGATCTTGCCCGCGCCGCCGGCGAGCGTGTCGCCCGGCGCATCGATGTTGCCGGTGCAGCTCATCGGATCGTTGAGCTTGCTGCACCTGGCAGACCACTCCGAAACCATGTAGAGGTGCTGCGGAAAGCTCCACGAGGCGTTCGGCTGAAACATCTGGTCTTGCAGGACGAAGTCGCTCGCGTACGCCCAGTAGTTGGGGATGTCGCGCGCGTCCTTGTAGCCCATGACGTCGGTCTTGACCGAGTTGGTGCAGGTGGGGTCGACCGTGGCGGTGCAGCCCTGCCTTCCTCTCTCCGCCTGGCCGACGAAGCCGTCCATCCTTCCGCCATTGATGTCGGCGATCGCGTTGGTGCTTCCGTGGGGGCCGCCGCCGTTCCTGTCGGTGGAATCGTGATATGGACGCATGCAGCCGCCGTTGGCGGGATCGGGGACGCAGACGGTGAACTGCCCGTTCTGCCGCGGCAGGCCGTCCGCTCCGGGGTACAGGCCGAAGTACTCGTCGAAGCTCCGGTTCTCCTGCATGATCACGACGACGTGCTGGATCTTGCCCAGCCCAGTTCCGGAGTGGGGGGTCGGAGAGGTGCCGGTCGACGGGTTCTGGGCGCATGCGACGAGGGCCAGCACGAGCAGCGCCGAACGCTTCATGGGCAGACATTAGGAGCGCGGACCCGACTATCTATCCGCGATTCGTCAAATCTATGTCAGTCGCTCAGGCCCGGCGTAGACGTTGAACCGCTCGCCGCGGAGGAAGCCGACGAGCGTCTGGTTGAACTCCCGCGCCAGCGCGACCGCCAGGCTCGACGGCGCCCCCACCGCGGCGAGCACCGGGATCCCGGCGGTGATCGACTTCTGCACGATCTCGTAGCCGGCGCGACCGCTCACCACCAGGATCGTGTCGCGGGCGGGCAGCTTGCCGTCGAGCAGCATCCGCCCCACCACCTTGTCGACCGCGTTGTGCCGGCCGACATCCTCCCGCACGCAGATCGGATTGCCGCCGGTTGTGAACAGTCCCGCCCCATGCAGCCCGCCGGTGCGCTCGAAAACTCCCTGGCCCGAACGAAGCCGGTCGACCAGCCCGGGAAGCAGCGCCGGGTCGATCGTGGTTCCGGCCGGAAGCACGGAGAGGTCGCGGCGCAGGTCCTCGATCAGGACCGCACCGCACACGCCGCACGCCGAGCTCGACAGCATCGAGCGCGCGGGCTTGCGGCGCGGCTCGCCGGCCAGCTCGACGTCGACCTGGTTCGATTCGACGATCGACGCATCGACGTGCAGCGCGGTCTCGGTCTCTCCAGACTCGGCGCTGATCCGTAATCGCAAGACGTCGCTCAGCGCGTGCACGATGCCCTCGGCGTACATCAGGCCGAGCGTGAGCTCGACGTCGTGGCCGGGCGTGCGCATCACGACGGAGAGCTCTTTACCGTCGAGCATCAGCTGGAGCGGCTCCTCGGTGACGACCGCGTCGGGCGAGTCGCTCCACCTGCCGGCGTCCCACCTGCGGACGCGAATTCCAGGCGCTGCGGGTCTCGCCATCACTTATCCCTCGGCGGCGCGGAGCTCGCGCGCCGTCCGTGGCACCGAGGTAGTGGTCGAGAAGCCTCGCCACGACGTGACCCGCTCCGGTTTGAGGTCGATCACGTCCGGCACCTCGGACGGGTCGATGCCGTAGCGCTCGGCGATCGCCTCGCCGTCGGTCGGTGGAGCGAATGTGCCCCGGATGCAGGCACCGACCATCAGCGACGGGCGAAAGCTGTGGTGCACCTCGACGACGAGCGCGCCCGGCGACCCGCTGCGCGGGCGGCCGCTCGTCAGCGCGATGCTCACCCGCCCGTGCTCGACCTCCCAGAACGCGGGCCGGATCAGGGGCATGCCTCCCTCGATCCAGCAGGCATAGCCGCGCGACACGCCGGCCAGGCGCCGGCTGACCTCCGCGGGCACCGCCGGCACGCGGGCCGCCTGCGCCTGCGGAAACGGCGCGCCCTCGACCAGGTCCGCGTCGCTCAACTTCAGTCGGAGCACGACGCGGTTGTAGGGCATCCACTCGCGCGGAAGCCGGGCCAGGTCGAGCGCGTAGCCCGCCACGAAGGGCGCGTTGCGCAGCGCGTAACCCGCCATCCCGAGGAAGTAGCCCGGGCCTTCCAGCATCGCGCGGACCTGGCTCGTGACGTTGAGCGGGTCGAACACCTCGAGAGCGCCACGCAGTAGCACCGCCTCGGAGCCGCCGTCCACCAGGAAGGCGGCCCGCGGGTCGCGCTTGGCCATGATCGTCTTGGCCGCGTAGCGCGAGGTCGTCATCCAGACAGCGCCCCCGGCGAAGCTGAACACCGCCGGGTTGACGAGGGGTAGGCGGCGAGAGCGCAGGGCGAGCATGCCGATCGTGGTCTTGCCGAGAATCCGGCTCGCTTCGCGGGTCAGCCGCATGAGCCCAACTTTAGGCTTCCAGCTTTTCGCGGATTCGTTCCAGCGCCCGCTCCAGGCGGCGGCGGACCAGCCCATCCAGGCGGTGCGCGACCGCCGCCCCGATCACCGACGCCGGCGGCTCGTAGGCGATCCGCAGTGCGATCCGCACGCCTTGCGGGACCTCGGTGAACACAAACGAGCCCTCCTGCTTGATCAACCCCGACTCTGAGACCCACCCGATCTCGTGGGGCACGCGCCAGCGGTTGAGCACCAGCGTGTTCTTGAGCGGAAAGGCGAAGGCGGTCATCTCCACCCTGTAGCGCGCGCCCACACCTTCCGTCTTGGCGCCGATCGGCTCCCACCGGCTCACGCCCTCCAGCACCTCGCCGACGTGGCGGTAGTCGGCGAAGTAGTCGAAGGCGCGCCCGGACGTCGTCTTCACGATCACCGATGCCAAGAACTCGATGCGAGCCACTTCAGCAAGATATGCGTGTGGTCACCTGGAATGCGGATCGGGTCTCGACGAGCGACTCGGTTGCCGTGGCGGGCAAGTTCAGCGGCGAAGCGCTCCGCGACGCCTACGTCGACGCGCTCAGCTCGCTGACGCTCTCGCTCGTCCGGCTGCGCGAAAACGCGATCGTCCTCGGGCCCCTCACGCTGCTTCGCTTCGGCGAGCCGACGATCACGAACAACGCCGTCGAGTGGCCCATCCAGGGCGGACTGCTGGCCCGCGAGCGCGGCGGCCGCTGGCGTCTGCAGGCATCCGGCGACCGGGTCGAGGCGTCGTTGGCCGGCTACAGGCCGCGACTGCCACGTCCCGTGTACATGCTCACCCATCTTCGGGTCCACCAGCTGTTCACGCGTCTGTATCTGCTGCGCCTGCATGGCCGCGAGCCCGCGCCGGGCGTGCCGGCGAAAGCGGAGGACCGATGGCGTGCGGCCGCCGTGGATGTCGCGTTCTGCCTGACCATCGCCCGTATGACCGGCCGGCGGCGGTTGCGCAGGACGCTTGCGATTGCCGCCGCCTATCAGGTCGCGTGCTGGAGCATCTCCGGGCGGACGCTGGGAGGGCTCGTCATGAGGCAGCGCGTTGTCGCTGTGGACGGCTCGCGCCTCAGCCCGGCGCAGGCGTTGCTGCGCTTGAGCCTTCTCCCGCTGTCGTGGATCACCAGGCGGCCGATCCACGACGAGATCGCCCAGACCGAGGTCGTCAGCGACCAATGAAAAAGGGGCGGCGCGGGCCGCCCCTTCGAGAAAGGTCTTACGAAATGGTTAAGCGCGTGCTCCGGTGGACATCCCACCCTGCATCCACAGAGCAGGCTTGTTCGGGTAGAGCACCAGGATCACCGCCGCGACGAGGATGGCGATGATGAACGAGACGATGTCGAAGGTTCCGATCGCGATCTGCGTGAAGATCTGATAGATGACGTCGAGGATCGCATACAGGATCACCGCGCGCACCCAGCTGATGTTCGCGATGGGGTCGAAGCCCGCGATCATGACGCCTGCGCCGAACGCGATCCCGGCTACGGGAGCGCTGGTGGCGCCGGCGATGCCGGTGGTGGTCGGAATGAGCGACACGCCGACGAAGCTGGCCGCCGAGGTGACAACGAGCAAGACTCCCATTACCCACATGAGAATCTTCAGAGCCAGGGGGTTCCACTTAGCCACTACTTGCCTTCCTCCATTTTCGACCGCGGGTGGATTCGATTTGCTGAGCGGCGGCCGTTCAGGTGCAACTTATAGGCTGATTGCACGCAATTAGCAACCTCTTTTCAGGCAAATACTTGCGTGCCCCTCAGCCAGACGACGCGCGGTTTGAGGCCGTAGGCCCAGGCAAACGCTCCCTCGTGCTCCGCCTCCCACAGCACGAGGTCGGCCATCTTGTGGGCGGCGACAACCCCCCGATCCGACCGTGAAAGCGAGTAGGCGCCGCCCAGGGTTGCGGCCGTCAGGGCCCGTTCCACCGACATCTTGAACACCGCCACCGCCAGCGCGACGACCACGCTCATGCTCGTGATGCCGCTCGTCCCCGGGTTGTGGTCCGTGCCGAGCGCGATCACCGCCCCGGCGTCGATCAGCTCTTTGACCGGAGGGAGCTTGCCGATGGACAGTGCAGTACCAGGGGCAAGGGTGGCCACCACACCGGCTCGCGCGAGCGCAATGGCATCGCCGCGGTTGGCGCGAAGGAGATGGTCCGCGGACACTGCGTGCAGCTCCGCGGCGAGGCGCGCGCCGCCCGTGCGCTCGAGCTCGTCAGCATGGATGCGCGGGATGAGCCTGGCCTTCAGCCCGGCCTTCAGGATGCTGCGCGACTGAGGAACGCTGAAGTAACCGCGGTCGCAGAACACATCGCAGAACCGAGCCCCCGCCAGGTACGCCTCTTCGCACCATTCGCCGACTTGCTTCGCGTACGACCCCATGCGCGACCAGCGGTCCGGCGGCAGCGCGTGCGCGGCGAGAAAGGTCACCTCGATGCGTGGCAGGTCGGCGCGGCCGCTAAGGTGCGCGAGCAGCCGCACCGCCTCGAGCTCGCCGTCGCGCTGCAGGTGATAGCCCGTCTTCGCCTCGACGGTAGTCGCGCCTCCGTCCAGCCATGACCACAGCCTGCGCGCCGTGGCCTGCTCGAGCTCGGCGATGGGCGCCTCACGCGTCGCCTTGACCGTGGCGCGAATTCCACCGCCCGCCTTCGCCACCTCCGAGTAGGAAGCGCCGGCGCTGCGCATCGCGACCTCGGCCATGCGATCTCCCGCGTAGACGGGATGGGTGTGAGCATCGACCAGGCCCGCGGTGACGAGCCCGCCCATGCAGTCGTGTTCTTCGACGACGGATTCCATCAGCTCGCGCGGTTCGTCGCCGTGCCTGCCGCACCACGCGATCTCCTCACCGTCGCAGATGATCGCCGCGTCTTCGATCACGCCGGATGGCGTGCCGGTGAACAGGCGGCCGATGTTGCGCAGGCGCCTCACGTCTGCACCACTGTTTCGCCACCGACCACGACGTTGGTGACGTCGCGGCCCGAAAAGCCGTAGACGAGATATGCGGGCGTCAGCTCGCGCCACTGGTTTCGCGTCTGTTCGAGCGTGATGAAATCGGCGAGCATCCCCACGCGCAGCTCGCCCGCGTCCCATCCAAGGGCGCGCATGCCGTTGACGGTCGCCGCGCTCAAGAGCTCCTCCGGCTCGTGCAGGACACGCTGCCCCGTCGCGCGCCGCTGGTCGAGCTCCAACCCGCGCGCCTCCTCGAGGATGTCGATGACCGCGTTGGAGTCGCTGCCCACGGCCAACGCGCAGCCTGCATCAGCGAGCGCGGTCAGAGGCGCGATGTGGTCGCCCAGGTCGCGCTCGGTGGTGGTGCACGCGCAGATCGAGACCTGGTTGTCCCCAAGCAGCGAGATGTCGCGCGCATTGACGTGGATCGCGTGCACCGCGGTGAGGTCGGGACCGAGGATTCCCTCGCGCTCGAGGAGCTCGGTCGGGGTGCAGCCCTCGACGCGCAGGCACTCCTCGACCTCAGCCAGCTGTTCGGCCAGGTGGATGTGCAGCGGCGCCCGGTGCTCGCGTGCCCAGGTCGCGACGATCCGCATCGACTCGGCGTCGACCGCGCGCACGCTGTGGATGGCGGCCCCGATCCGAACTCCATCCGCGTCCTTGAGCTCGTCCATCCGCCGCGCCCACCGGTCGGCGTCGCCATCCGAGAACGACTGCTGCTCGGCCTCGAGCGGCCGGCCGTCCAGGCCGCCGCGCAGGTAGCACGCGTCGAGCAGCGTGATGCGAATCCCCTCCTCGCGGGCCGCGTCGATCAGCGCCACACCGAGCTCGTTGCCGCGCTGGTGGAGGTAGTGGAACTCGCCGACCGCGGTGATGCCGGCCTCGAGCATCTCGCGGAAGACGAGGCGCGCGTGGTTGAAGTAGTCGGCCGGGTCCCACTCGGTGAACTCGAACATTCGCGCGCGCCACTCCCAGAAATCGCCGCCGGCCGACTCGACCTCGCCGCGCAGCAGGCGCTGGAACGCGTGGCTGTGCGCGTTGGCGAGGCCAGGGATCGTCCACCCGCGCAGGGCGACCGCGTCGTGCGGGGCAGGCGTGCCTTCTTCGATCGACTTGATCCGGCCCCCCTCCACCTCGATCAGCACGTTCTCCGCGCGATGGCCGAGCCACGCCTGCTCGGCGTGCCAGCGTCCGCTTCCGTTCACTCGTTCATGGGGATACGGACGCCGCGCTCGCGCGCGACGTCGATGGCCCGCTCGTAGCCCGCGTCCGCGTGGCGCATGACGCCGCTGCCTGGATCATTGGTCAGCACGCGCTCGAGCTTCTTCGCCGCCGCGTCGCTGCCGTCGGCGACGACGACCATGCCGGCGTGGATCGAGCGGCCGATCCCGACTCCCCCGCCGTGATGCACGCTGACCCACGACGCGCCGCTCGAGGTGTTGAGCAGGGCATTGAGGATCGGCCAGTCCGCGATCGCGTCCGAGCCGTCGAGCATCGACTCGGTTTCGCGGTACGGCGACGCGACCGAACCCGAGTCGAGGTGATCGCGCCCGATTACGATGGGCGCCTTCACCGCGCCGGTGCGGACGAGCTCGTTGAAGCGATGCCCAGCCCGGGCACGTTCGCCGTAGCCGAGCCAGCAGATTCGCGCCGGAAGGCCCTGGAAGCTCACGCGCTCGCCGGCCGCCGCGATCCAGCGGACCAGCGCCGGGTCGTCCGCGAACTCCTCGACGATCGCGCGGTCGGTCGCGGCGATGTCCGCCGGGTCGCCCGACAGCGCGACCCAGCGAAACGGGCCCTTGCCCTCGCAGAACAGCGGCCGGATGTACGCGGGGACGAAGCCCGGATAGTCGAACGCGCGCGTGCTCCCGCCGAGCCGCGCCTCCGCGCGCAGGCTGTTGCCGTAGTCGAAGACCTCGGCGCCCCGGTCCATGAAGGCGACCATCGCGTCGACGTGGCGCGCCATGCTCTCCCGCGCGCGCTTTACGTATACGTCCGGCGCGTCGAGCCGCAGCTCGGCCGCATCTTCCGGTGACAGTCCTGACGGCACATAGCTCAACGGGTCATGGGCCGGCGTCTGGTCGGTCACCATGTCGACTTCGAAATCGCGCGAGGCGAGCTCCGGGAAGACCTCAGCCGCGTTGCCCCGCACCCCGATGGAGAGCGCGCGCTTCGCGCGTTTCGCCTCGAGCGCGAGGCGCAGGGCATGGTCCAGGTCGTCGGCGCGTACGTCGAGGAAGCGATGCTCGAGGCGTCGCGCGATTCGCTCCGGGTCGACCTCGACGCAGATCGCTACGCCGCCGTTCAACGTGACGGCGAGCGGCTGAGCGCCGCCCATGCCGCCGAGGCCCGCCGTCAGCGTGATCGTGCCCGCGAGGGATCCGCCGAATCGCTTGCGCGCGATGGCCGCGAAAGTCTCGTACGTCCCCTGCAGGATCCCCTGCGTCCCGATGTAGATCCACGAGCCCGCGGTCATCTGGCCGTACATCGTCAGGCCGAGCGCCTCGAGACGGCGGAACTCCTCCCACGTGGCCCATTCGGGCACGAGCATCGAGTTGGAGATGAGGACGCGCGGCGCCCACTCGTGCGTCTCGAAGACGCCGACTGGCTTGCCGGACTGGACGAGCAGCGTCTCGTCGTCCTTCAGGCGTCGCAGCTCGCGGACGATGACGTCGAACGCCTCCCACGACCGGGCCGCGCGGCCCGTCCCGCCGTAGACGACGAGGTCCTCCGGACGCTCGGCCACCTCGGGGTCGAGGTTGTTCATCAGCATCCGCATCGCCGCCTCCTGCGGCCAGCCCAGGCAGCTGATCTGAGTCCCCCGAGGGGCCCGCACAATGCTCCCCCTCCCCGCTCGCCGGGGAGGGTCGGGGTGGGGAGGTGGACTCATCTCAGCGGTCCGACGATCGATTCCGCGGCCTGGACGATCGCCCCGCTGCGGATGAGCGACTCGGCGGCGGCCAGCTCCGGGGCCACGACCCGGTCCGGCCCGACGCCCGCGACTCGCTTGCGCAGCGCCGCTCGCACGGCCTTCGTGGCGGGCGAGGGTTCGAGCGGCAGCCGCATCTCCTGTGCCCTCGCGGCCGCGCACAGCTCGACCGCGAGGATGTGGGCGACGTTGTCCAGCACGGTGCGCAGCTTCAGCGCGGCGCCCCATCCCATCGAGACGTGGTCCTCCTGCATGCCCGAGGTCGGCACCGAGTCGACGCTCGCCGGGCCGGCCAGGCGCCGGTTCTCCGCCACGAGGGCGGCCGCTGTGTACTGCGCGACCATCAGGCCGGAGTTCACGCCGGGTTCCTGGGCCAGGAAGGGCGGCAGGCCTTGCGAGCGGTGGGGGTCGAGCAATCGGTCCACGCGCCGCTCGGCGATCGACCCGATCTCGGCAGCCGCGATGGCGAGGAAGTCCGCGGCAAACGCCAGCGGTTCGCCGTGAAAGTTGCCATTCGACTCCACGTCGCCGTTCTCCATCACGATCGGGTTGTCGATCGTCGACGCGAGCTCGATCCCCGCCGTGCGGCGCGCGAAGTCGAGCGTGTCGCGCGCGGCACCCGCGACCTGCGGGCTGCAGCGCACGGAGTAGGAGTCCTGCACCGCGTGCTGGGAGTGGCGGTGTGAAGCCACGATCTGTGAGCCGGCCATCAACCGCGCGAGGTTCGCAGCGCTCGCGATCTGACCAGGGTGCGGCCGGACCTCCTGCAGCTGCGCCTGGAACGTGCGGTCCGTCCCGAGCAACGCCTCCGCGGACATCGCCGCGGTGACGTCCGCGGTCCTGAACAGCAGCTCCGCGTCGGTGCAGGCTAGGAGGAGCATGCCGAGCATCCCGTCGGTGCCATTGATGAGGGCCAGGCCTTCCTTGGTCTCCAGCCTCACGGGCTTGAGCTTCGCGGCCTTGAGCGCCTGCGCAGCCGGCCGCGTCCCTCCCCGCCCGTCGACGACCTCGCCTTCGCCAACCAGCGCCAGGCCGATGTGCGCGAGCGGCGCCAAGTCGCCGCTGCAGCCGACCGAGCCATAACGCGGAACGACCGGGGTGACGCCCTCGTTGAGCATCGCGAGCAGCGCCTCGACGAGCAAGGTCCGCACGCCCGACATCCCCATCGCCAGGGTGCGAGCGCGAAGCAGCATCGTCGCGCGCACGACCTCTTCGTCGACCGGAGGCCCCACCCCCGCCGCATGCGATCGGATGAGGGCAAGCTGCAGCTCGGGCTGACGCAGCGGGGCGATGCGGGTTCCCGCGAGCGCGCCGAATCCGGTCGACACACCGTACACAGGCTCGCGTGACGTCGCGGCGCGCTCGACCTGGTTCCGGCTCCGCTCCATCCGGGTACGGGCCGCGGCGGCCAGGGCGACCTTCTCCCCGTGACGGGCCACGGCCATGACCTGGTCCTCTGTCAACCCTGCGCCGCGCAGCGTGACCGTCACTCCCAACAGGCTAATCGCTCGTCGATCAGGGCGCCGGTAGGTACGTCGCGCGCTCGACGACTCCGTGGTCATCGACCTCGCAGATCCACGTGGCGCCTTTCTCGTAGCCCCCCTCCGCCACCGCTCTGCCGCGCAGGTCTTCGACGAGCTCCCACATGATGTCGCCGTGGGTGCTGAGCACCACGTCATCGAGCGATTCGTCGCCGAAGAACTCGCCGAGTCCCTCCAGCCCATGGCCTTCCTCGAGCGATGGCGATCGCCTGACCTCGACCCGACGTGACTTCGCGAGTGGGTCGACGGTCTGCATGCACCGCAGGTATGGGCTCGAGAAGATCGCCGTGATCGGGAAGGGCTTGAATGTCCTGACGAGCTCCTCGGCCTGCTCCAGGCCCTTCTTGCTCAGCGGCCGGAGGCGGTCGTCGCCCTCCCATTTGTCGCGGTTGCCCGCCTTCGCGTGCCGGACGACATAGAAAGTTCGCAGAGGACGATTCATGCCAGACCCGACAGCGATTCCGCACCTCTGGCGCCAGACGCGCCTCTGAAAGCGGCGTGAAACGCTCTCTTGGCGCCAAACGCGCCTTTCTTCAGGGCATCCATTCGCGCAGCCGTCTCCGGTCGAGCGCATCCCATGACTTACGCCATCTGGCCCGCGCCTCGTTTGCGGCCAGCCTCTCCAGCGCGATCAGCTCACCCGCGACGAAGGCACGCCGCCCGGTCACCCTGGCGTCGCGCAGCCACGCCTGCGCCGTGACGCTGTCCTGGTGCTCGCCGAGGACGGTCTGCAGCTTTGCCGCCGCCTTGGCGAACGCCGCCGCCGCGGGACCGACGACGGGCGCCACCGCCTCCGCGGCGTAGCGCGCGCGCTTGGCGAGGATGCGGATGCGGTGCAGCTCGGGGTCTGTAGGGGTCTCGGGCAACTGGCGCACGGCCGAGCGCAGGCGTCGCCACGGCGTCGTGGCGAGCGGGGGCAGCACGGCCTTGGCCGGCTGGTCGGCTTCCGGCAGAGTGCCCGGCGCATGCACCGCGGCGACCAGCGTCTCGAGCAGGTCGATGTAGCGCTGAGAGTCGAGGTCGGCCCGCAGCTTGGACCGCAAACCCTCGATCTCTTCTTCCAGCAGGTGGAGCAGCGCCGCCGCGGACCGCTGGTCGCTTGCGGGCAGCCCTTTCGCGCGCTCACGCAGGCGCTCGAGCAGCACCTCCCGGTCGCGCACCGCGCCCAGTCCCATCGCCAGCCATCCCAGCTCCGAACGCAGCGGCTCGGTCCATTCAGGGTCGAGCAGCGGACCGAACGTCCGCAGGTTGGAACGCATCTTGCGCGTCGCCACCCGCGCCTGGTGCACCGCCTCCGGGTCGCGGCCCGTCCTGACCAGCGGGTCGTTGTGCAGCAGGGCGGCCACAGGCTCGGCGAGCACGTTCTGGACGACGTCCTTGGCCGGCGCGTCGGGCAGCAGCGGCGCCGGGCTGACCTCAGGCGGCTCGATCGCGCGCGGGCCGAGCGCGCGAATGTGTTTCGGCGTCGGATCCGGAGCCCCCGCTCCCGCGCCGCGCAGCCGCGTGACGAGGGACGTCAGGACGCCGTCTTGGCCGCTCTGTCCGTTCGCTTGTGCGGGTACCTCGACCTCGATCTCACGGAATCGCGCGGCCACGCGCCGCCCGTCGCGCACCGACACCTCGTCGTCCACCACCTCGGCGACGCGAGTCCCAGCTGCGTCGACCAGGCGCACGCGACGGCGCACGGTCGAGAGCCGCGCGACCGGCACCAGCACAGCCTTGCGCACGTAGGCCCGTACCACCTCGAGCGCAGCCTCGGGCGGCTTCTTCGCGCCGCCCTGGAAAGTCAGCTCGTCGCGCTCGAGGACCGCGGTCTGCCTGCCCGGCGCCGACGGCGGGTCGGCGAGCTTCAGCGTCCAGCCCTCGCCCGCGCGATGTCGCAGCGAAACGCCCCACCGCGCGAGCCGCAGGTCGGGTGTGTCGTAGTAGACCGTTTCCAGGCGCACCGTCTCCGATGGTCCGACCGCCACGCCTTCGATCACACCGGCGAGGTCGGGGAGGTGGAACGCGGGGCCGGCCCCGAGCTTCACCTCTCTCTCAAGCATGAGAGAGGGTGCCTACTCCGTTGCCGTGCGCGCTCTCGAGCGCGAGCTCCTTGAATCGGTTGTGCGAGTTGAGCCCGCGCACGGTGGGCACGCGATGCCACGAGCCGTCCGGGCCGAGCTCCCACGAGAGGACGTCGTCGGCCAGCGAAACGTCGAGGATCTGCTGCAGGCGCAGCCGCAGCTTGGCGTCGGTCACCGGAACGACAGCTTCCACGCGGCGGTCGAGATTGCGCGGCATGAGGTCCGAAGAGCCGAGGTAGTACTCGGGCCTGCCGGCGTTGCCGAACGCAAAGACGCGCGAGTGCTCGAGGAACTGGCCGACGATCGAGCGAACACGAATCCTGTCTGACAGGCCCGGCACGCCCGGGCGCAGCGAGCACATGCTGCGGACGAGAAGGTCGATCTGGGCACCGTTCTGGGACGCCGCGTACAGCGCGTCGATGATCTCCTGGTCGATCAGGTTGTTGACCTTGATGATGATCCGCCCGCCGACGACACCTTCGCGCTCGATCAGCTGAGTGATGCCGGCCCGAAGGTTGGTCGGCGCAACCAGCAGCTTGCGGTAGCGGCTCTGCCGGCTGTACCCGGTCAGCAGGTTGAAAAGCTCGGTCACGTCCGCGCCCAGGTCCGAGTCCGCCGAGAGCAGGCTCACGTCCTCGTAGATGCGCGCCGTGTTCGGGTTGTAGTTGCCAGTGCCCACGTGGAGGTAGTGCTGGATGTGCCCGCCCTCGCGCCTCACGACGAGCGTCACCTTGGCGTGCGTCTTGAGGCCGAGCAATCCGTACACGACGTGCACGTTCGCCTCTTCGAGCGCACGGGCCCACCCGATGTTCGCCTGCTCGTCGCCGCGTGCCTTGATCTCAACGAGCGCCACGACCTGCTTGCCGCGCTCGGCCGCGCGGATCAGCGCCCGCACGATCGGGCTCGCGGGACCTGACGTTCGGTAGAGGGTCTGCTTGATGGCGAGCACGTCCGGGTCGCTCGACGCGTGGTCGATGAACGCCTCGACCGACGTGGCGAACGAGTCGTATGGATGGTGGGCGAGCACGTCGCCCGCGCGCAGCACCGCGAAGAGGTCCGGCACCTCGGCCGCGATGCCCCGCAGGCGCGGCTGCGTGGTCGGCGTCCAGGTCTCCTCCTTCAGGTCGGGGCGGTCGAGCGACGTGAGCGTGACAAGACTGCCCATGTCGAGCAGGCCGTCGATCTGGTACACGTCAGCCGGCTGAAGCTCGAGCTCCCGGGTGAGCAGCTCGAGCACCTCGGGCGACATCCCGGGGTCGACCTCGAGACGGACCACGCGCGCGTGGCGCCGCCGGCGGCGCAGCTCGGTCTGGATCGCGGCGAGAAGGTCTTCCGCGTCGCTGTCCACGTCGTCCAGGTCGCCATCGCGAGTGACTCGGAACGGATGGTTGGCGACGATCTCCATGCCGGGGAACAGCGACGAAAGGTGAAGCGCGATCACGTCCTCGAGCGGCATGTAGCGCTCGCCCTCGATAAGCGGGATGAAGCGCGGCAGCACCGGCGGCACCTTGACGCGCGCGAACCGCTGCTGCTTGCGCTGCGGGTCGCGGACCATGACCGCGAGGTTCAGCGACAGGTGCGAGATGTATGGAAACGGATGGCCAGGGTCGACCGCGAGCGGCGTGAGCACGGGGAAGATCTGCTCGCGGAACACGGTGTGCAGCTGGGAGAGCTCCTTCTTGCTGACGTCCTCCGCCCGAACGATCGCGATGCCCGACTCGCCCAGCGCGGGCACGAGCTCGCGGTTATAGATGGCGACCTGGCGGTCGACCAGCCCCTCGACGCGGGTGCGGATCGCCTTGAGCTGCTCGAGCGGCGACATGCCGTCCGGCGAAGCCACCGCCACGGCGGCCAGGACCTGCTCTTTGAGGCCCGCGACGCGGACCTGGAAGAAGTCGTCCAGGTTCTGGCTGAAAATGGCCAGGAAACGCACCCGCTCGAGCAGGCGCAGCTTCGGGTCCTCCGCCATGGCCAGCACCCGTTCGTCGAAGTCGAGCCGCGACAGCTCGCGGTTGATGTACCTGGGGCTGGCTGGCGAGAAGACAGGCGCTGATTCCGGTTCGGGGTGGGCTCCGACCGCCACGCAACGAACTTTAGCGGCTGCCGACAATCCCTTGGTTAGGCATTGGTTAAGGCTTCCGACGCGAGCGCCACGTCCCCCTCGGAGCTCCCCCAAGCCTTAACCTCCAGGCGGATCCGGCCTTAACCTGCGCCGCATAGCCTGGCTACCGAGGCCCAAGATGGAAACGACCGGAACCTGGCTCACACGGGTGGTCGAGATCCTGCAGCCGGTGAGCATGCGGGCAGACCGGCTCGCCGCCACGCAAACCTTCGGCGGCCTGCCCCGCCTCGAGCTCGAGATGGCCGCCGCCGAGCTCGAGGAGACCCTGGTCGAGCGGGGCACCCGGCTCACGATCCAGGGCAGGCTCACGGACAGGTTCTGGCTCATCGTCGAGGGCCAGGCCCTGGTCTCCGCGGACGCGCGGCCTCTGCGTGTGGCGGCCGCGGGCGACCTCGTCGGCCTGGCGGGCATCCTCGACGGGTGCGGCTCGCCCGAGACCACGATCGCCCTGTCGCCGATCCGGGCCTTCGAGGCCGGCCAGGAGCAGCTCAACCGGCTCATGGCGCGCAAGCCGATCAAGGCAAGGCTTGTGGCCGCGGCCGGGATGGCTACGCGAACCGGTGCAGCCAGGCGGCGGAGTTCGGCGGTAGGCTGAGCCTTCCGCCGGCCAGGCGGACGAGCGGGTCGCTGCCGAGCACAAGCCGCCCCGCGAGCCCAAGCCGGACGGGGCGTCCCGTGAAGTTGCAGGCGACGGTCAGCGGACCGCGCGAGTAGCAGAGGACGCCGGTCGGGGCGTCCCTCCAATCCACCCGGTCCGCCAGCCTCCCTGCGAGCCGTCGCCTTGCCTCCAGCGCCTTGCGAAAGTGGCCGAGCGTGGACTCGCCGGAGCCGGCCTGCGCGTCGACAGCCAGGCGGTCCCAACCCGCCGGCATGGGCAGCCACGGAGGCGCGGTCGAGAAGCCGGCGTGGGGGCGGCCTCGATGCCACGGCAGCGGGACGCGGCAGCCGTCCCGACCGGGCTGGCGCCCCTGCGAGTGAACGAAGACCGGGTCCTGTCGCGCTTCGTCCGGCAGGTCGACCTCCTCGAGCCCGAGCTCCTCGCCCTGGTAGAGGAAGACCTGGCCGGGCAGGCCGAGCAAGAGCAACAGCGCGGCGCGGGCCCGCGCGCGGCCGACCGAACCGCCGCCGAGACGCGTCACCGGGCGGATGACGTCATGGTTCGACAGCGTCCACGTCGGCTCCGACCCCGGCCCGTGGAGCGCCCTGCGGCTGACCTCGATCGAGCGCCGCCACAGCGTCGCGTCCCAGGGAAGCTGGATGAGTGCAAACGCCATGTGCAGCTGGTCGGGCACGATGTACCTCGAGTGGCGGCGCGGCTCGAAGATCTCGCCCACCAGCACGCGGTCGGGCCGATAGCCGTTGGCGATCTGGCGCCAGCGACGGTACACGTCGTGAAGCTGCGGCTGGTGGACGATCGCGAAAGCCGAGTCGAAGCGGGGTTCGCCGGTGACGCGGTCGGTGACGAGCGGCCTGTCGGCCAGGTCCTTGCGCTTGAACAGGGCGGACGCGACGTCGATCCGGAAGCCGTCGGCGCCGCGGTCGAGCCAGAACTCCAGGATGCGCTCGAACTCCGCGGGGACGGCGGGATCCCACCAGTTGAGGTCCGGCTGCTCGGGCGCGAAGAGGTGCAGGTACCACTGGGGGCCGCTCGGCTCCTGTGACCAGGCCGGCCCGCCGAACGATGAGGTCCAGTTGTTCGGAGGCGAACCGTCCTGCCTGGGGTCGGCGAAGTGATAGCGGCCGCGCATCGGGCTGTCGGCCGCCGCGACCGCGGCCTTGAACCACTCGTGCTGGTCGGATGTGTGGTTCGGCACGATGTCGACAAGCACCTTCAACCTCAGCTCGTGGGCGCGCTCCAGCAGCCTGTCGAAGTCCTCGAGCGTGCCGTAGTCGGGGTTGACGTCCAGATAATCGGCGACGTCGTAGCCATGGTCCTTCTGCGGCGAGGGGTAGAAGGGGGTCAGCCAGACCGCGTCGGCGCCGAGGTCACGGACGTGGTCGAGCCGGGACGTGATGCCTGGCAGGTCGCCGATCCCGTCGTCGTTCGAGTCGGCGAAGCTTCGGACGTAGATCTCGTAGAAGACCGCGCTGCGCCACCACGGCTGAGGCACGGCATAACTATCGATGAAACCGTTGGGGTGGGGGCTCCGCGAGCGGGCCCCCACCTTGAAGAAGCGAGCTCAGGCCCCCAGCGCGGCGACGACGTTGGAGAAGACGTTCTGGATCTGGTTGCCCATGGTCAAAAGAATCACTATGACGACGATCGAAACCAGCACGAGGATGAGGGCATACTCCACCATGCCCTGGCCGCTCTGCGGGCGGCGAAGCCAGCTTCTCAAGTCACTACCTCCTTTCTTCGTATGAAGAGCGATCGACACCGTAACTCTTCTAACGCTCGACTTCAGTTTTCATTAAGTGAGATTGCGCAATAGTTTGTAATGCGTCCGATAAGCCCGACTAATATGTCTGCGTGCGCCGGCCGGGATTCAGCCTGGAGCAGCTTCGCTCCTTCGTCGCGGTTGCGGAGAACGAGCACGTCTCCCGCGCCGCGGCCTCGCTCTTCCTGACTCAGGCCGCGGTCACGCAGCAGGTCCGGCACCTCGAACGGGCGGTCGGACTTCAACTGCTCGAGCGCGACGGACGCCGGGTCAGGCTCACGGACGCCGGCCGGTCCCTTGCCGAGACCTGCCGCGCCGCCCTTCGAGGCATCGACGTCGTCGAAGAGGCGGCTCAGGCGATGAAACACCTGCAGGCAGGCTCGCTCCATCTCGGCGCCAGCCCGACCTGCGCCGCCTACTACCTTCCGCCCCACCTCGCCGAGTTTGCCCGGCGCCACCCAGGTGTGAAGCTCAACGTCACCGTCGACACGTCGGCCGAGATCAACCGGCAGGTCACCCTGGGGACGCTCGACTGCGCGGAGGTGGAGGGCGCCCCGGACCCTGCGCTGACCGCGGTCGAAGTCGCGCGCGACGAGCTCTTGCTCGTGGTGCATCGGGACCACCCCCTGGCGGGCATGAAACGGGTGACGGCCGCCGACTTCGAGCGCCACCTCTACCTGGGCCGCGGCCCAGAGTGGTCCGCGGAGCGGTCCGCCAGGGACATGCTCGGGGACGTGTACGACAAGGTCGAGAGCCTGAACCTCGGGCACCCGGAGTACGTACGGGCCGCCGCGGCGGCAGGCCTTGGATTTGCGGCGCTGTCCAGGCGGGCCGTCGCGTCAGACCTCGCCAGCGGCCTTCTGAAGCGGCTTCCGATCGCGTCGGTCATGCGGCCCATCACGGTCGTCCGCCGGGCGGCGCGCGGCGGGCCGGCCCAGGAGGCCTTCTGGGATCTGCTGACGGGCACCGAGCTCGTGGCATCCGGCAAAATCTCGGCGGATGGGCACGTCAGATCCTGAACCGATAATCGAGACGCGCGGCCTGCGCCGCATTTTCCGGAGCCGCAAGCGCGTGGTGGAAGCTGTGGTCGGCGTCGACCTGAGCGTGCGCCGAGGCGAGATCTTCGGCTTCCTCGGGCCGAACGGAGCCGGCAAGACGACCACGCTTCGCATGCTGGCCACGCTCATGCCACCGAGCGGCGGCACCGCGCGAGTCGCGGGCTGCGACCTGGCGAGCCAGCCGGACAGGATCCGCGAGCGCATCGGCTACGTCGGCCAGGCGGGCGGAGCCGACCGGGAGATCGTCGGCCGCACCGAGCTCATCTTCCAGGGACGCCTTTACGGAATGACGGTCGAGGCGGCGCGCAAGCGCGCCGGCGAGCTGATCGAGATGCTCGAGCTCGAGGGCGCCGCCGACCGCAAGGTCGGCACATACTCGGGCGGCCAGAAGCGTCGCCTCGACATCGGGCTCGGCCTGGTCCACGACCCCCAGCTCCTCTTCCTCGACGAGCCGACCACCGGCCTCGACCCGCAGAGCCGCGCCCGTGTGTGGGACGAGGTGCGCAAGATGCACGACCGCGGGACGACGGTGTTCCTGACCACCCACTACCTCGACGAGGCGGACGCGCTGTGCGACAGGGTCGCGATCATCGACTACGGAAAGATCGTCGCGGAGGGCACGCCGGAGGAGTTGAAGCGGGCGGTCGCGGGCGACGTGGTGACGCTGAGCGTGGCGGGCGAGCAGCTCCGAGCGTTCGACCTGCTCAAAGACCAGCCCTTCGTGCGCGAGGCGAAGATGGACGAGGGCTTCGTCCTTCTATATGTGGACCGCGGTGAGGTGGCGATGCCCTCCATCCTCCGCCTGCTCGACAACACAGGCCTGCAGCTGAAGACGATCGAGCTGCACCGGCCGAGCCTCGACGACGTCTTCCTCCGCCAGACCGGCCGCTCGCTGCGTGAGGCTGCGGCGTGAAGCTGCTGCGCGACACATGGCTCGTCTTCGGCCGCTACTTCGGCATCTTCATCCACAACCCGGCATGGGTCGCGATCGGCGTGCTGCAGCCGGTGCTCTACCTCGTTCTGTTCGCGCCGCTGCTCAAGCCGATCGCGTCGATGCGCGGCTTTCCGGCAGGCGGCGCCTACAACGTGTTCGTGCCCGGTCTGCTCGTGCAGCTCGGCATGTTCGGCGCGGCTGGTGTGGGATTCAGCCTGATCTCGGAGCTGCGCATGGGCGTGATCGAGCGCCTGCGCGTCACGCCGGTGAGCCGCGTCGCGCTGCTGCTCGGGCGCGCCCTGCGCGACATGTTGTCGATCGTGTTCCAGTCGCTGATCCTCATCCTGATCTCGCTGCCGTTTGGGCTGAGCATCCATCCGGTCGGCGTGGTCGTCGTGCTGGCCCTGATCGGCCTGATCGGGCTCCTCACGGCGTCCATCGGCTACGCCGTCGCGCTCGCGGTGAAGAGCGAGGATACGTACGCGCCCATCGTCTTCACCGCGGCGCTGCCCATCCTGTTGCTGTCGGGCGTATTGCTCCCGATGAGCCTGGCGCCCCAATGGCTGCAGAACATCGCGCACGTGAACCCGCTTCTGTACGCCGTTGACGCGGCGCGCGCCGTCTTCCTCGGGAACCTCACCGATCCCAGCGTCGCCCGGGGCGTGCTGATCCTGGCCGTGCTGTCGGTGATCGCGACGGTGATCGGGGCGCGCCAGTTCGGACGCGCGGTGGCCTAACCGAAAGCGGTCAGGCTCTCTCGCTCGGCGGTCCACATCTCCTCGAAGAGACCGTCGATCTCTTCCGGCGAGCAGACCGCCGCGGTAAGGGGATCGAGCATCAGCGCGTACTTCGCCTTGCGGCGATCACGCCCGAGAAGCGCCTCGACGACGAGCTCGTGCACGGCCATGTGCGCGCGGTTGAGCGCGGCGAGCTGTTCGGGCAGCGCGCCGAACCGCCGCGGGTGGATCCCGCCCCGGTCGACCTGGCATTCGACCTCGACACAGCCGTCGGGAAGGTTCTCGATCCAGCCGGCGTTGCGGACGTTGCCGTGGATCGAGGCCGCGCGGCCGCACTCGACGGCCTCGACGATGTACGAGCAGTACTCGTGCCCGCGGTCGAGGGGCACCGGCGTCTCCCGACGGAGCATCGACGCGATCAGCTCATCGTTGGCGCGCCGCCATTCCGGCCAGTTGTTGGCGTAGAAGCCGCTCTCGCCGAGACAACCGGCCCGGGTGTAGCGACGGATCAGGTCCGGACGCTTGCGGAAGTACGGCACGTACTCCGAGAAATGACCACTTGACTCGGTGACGAATGCCCCGAGGTGAAGCATCACTTCGAAGCGCACAGGGTCCTGCTCGTAGATCTCGGGCAGCGTCGCGCGCTCGCGCAGCAGCGGATACAGGTCGGCGCCACCCCGCTCCAGCTTCGTGAACCAGGCGTTGTGGTTGATGCCCGCGCATTGCCAAGTGATCTCGCCGTACGGGACGCCCAGGTACGTCGCGAGCTGGCGCGACGTTCCCTGCACGCTGTGGCACAGGCCGACGACCTGCAGGTTGGTGGCGCGAAGCGCGGCCAGCGTCAGGATCGACATCGGGTTGGTGTAATTCATGACGACCGCGCGGGGGACGACTCGCTCTATGTCGCGCACGATGTCGAGCCAGGCGGGTCCGGTGCGCAGCGCCTTGAAGATGCCCCCAGGTCCGATCGTGTCCCCGATGCACTGATCCACGCCGTAGCGCAGAGGGATCTCGTAGTCGAAGCGGACGTTCTGCAAGCCTGCGACCTCGATCGAGTTGATCACGTAGTCGCTGCCTGGGAGCACTTCGCGCCGGTCGGTCGACGCAACCACTCGCCACCGCTTCCCGGACAGCTCGATGAGGCGCTCGGCGATGCCGCGGGCAAGGTCCAGGCGCGAGACGTCGACGTCGACCAGGGCGAACTCGCCGGCATCGAGACCCTCCACCGCGAGGATGTCCGTCATCAGCTGGCGCGCGAAGACGGCGCTCCCGGCGCCGATGAAGGTCACCTTCGGCACAGCGGCCATAGTGGAACACGCGCCAGGTGCGACGTGCAGCTGACAGGGCTCCATCCTGGTCGCGGCGCGCTACAGTCTGCGACCTGTGTTGACCTCGGCCATCAGGTACGTCCTGCTCGGCTTCGGTGTGCTCGTCGGCTTCGGCGTGATCATCTTCGGGCTGGTGGGGCTTGGCCTCTCGCTGACCGATCCGAAGTATCAGAACGACACGGCGGTCGGGGTCGGAATCGTCGGCCTCGGCAACGCCCTGCTGGGCTCCTGCCTGGTCCTGATCCTGCAGCCCGAGAAGACGCGCACTCCGCTGGCCGCCTCCACCGACCGGGCACGCGGGGTCGGTGGCCTCGCGATGTCGCTGGGTGCCTTTGGCATGAGCATCCCGGAGCTCGGGATCCTGGGCTGGATCGTGGTGCTCCTGATCGTCGTGAACACAGCCATCGCCCTCGGCCATCCGAGGGCCGGTTCGAACTACGTGGTTCCCTGGGGCACCCTGATCGTGGTGGGGATCCGGGCCTTCCAGCGCAACTGGGGCGCAGTGATCATCATCGGCGGCGTCTGGCTTGCCGCGGTCATCGCCCTGCAGGTGGCAGGCTATTTCGCGTAGCCGGTCACGGGACGCGCAGGATGATCAGATCCGGTTGGTCTGCTCCCACTCCGCCTGGCAGCGGACGCAGCGGGTCGCCGTCGGGATCGCCTCGAGCCGCTCGGCGCCGATCGGCCGGCCGCAGTCCTCGCACACGCCGGACTGACCGCGGGCGCGAACCTCCGCGGCATGCGCCGCCCTCTCGCGGTCACGCTCCAGGATCGCGTTGATCGTGTCGGTCGTCGCCTTCTCTTCGAGGTCCCTGGTTTCGTCTGAGTTCCGGAAGCCTCGGCTCATGGCTCCAGCTTAAGCGCGGCGACGCCCGGCCTCAACGATGGGTCTCCCGCCGCACGAACAGCGCTGTGCCGGCGATCATGAACACGACGAACATCGCCGCCAGTACGGCGATATTGGTTGCCGGGCTCAACAGCACGACTCGGCTGTACTCAGGCGTGCCCGCGAAGACCACGCCTCGCGCCAGATCGATCACATAGCGCATCGGCGAGAGCAGCGACAGCACCGCCAGGTACCAGGGCAGGACGTTGATCGGGCTGATCAGGCCGGCCAGGAAGTACTGGGGCAGGAAGACGAAGTTGAAAATCTGGTTCGAGGCCCTGGTGTCGGACATGGTGTTGAGCAGGAGCAGACCGAATGCGCCGCCCATGAAACATGAGAGCAAGGCCACCGGCGCCAGCAGGGCGATGTGCGTCGGGGTAAGCGGCACCCTGAGCGCCCACGCGAAGAGTACGAACGGAATCACCTGCACGAGCGCGACCAGGGTCTCACCCATGATCTTGCCGAACACGATCGAGTAGCGCGACACAGGCGAGACGAATACCTCCTGGGCGAAATCGTTCTGGCGATCCTCCATGAGCGACGTGAGTCCTTGGGCGGTGGATTGGAACAGGGTCATCCCGAGAAAGCCGGTGAACGCGAAGCCGATGTAGTTGAAGCCCACCGACCGTCCCAGGTTCAGCTGGAGCGTTCCGCCGAGCAGGAAGATCATCGTGAATGGAAAGATCACCGCAGCGGCCAGTCGGCCCGGGTCGCGAAAGAACTTCAACAGGTCGCGGCCGGCTATGGCGGAGAGGACGTTGAGCTCAGACATCTTCTTCCGCCAGAAGCCTGAGATAGGCGTCCTCCAGCGTCGCCGATTCTGTCCTCAACATCGTGAGCGGTTGGTCGATCGAATGCACCACTTCGTACGCAGTCCGGTCGTCCAGGCGAACCACGAAGTGGCCGTCCTCGCGGAACCGCACGTTGAGCGCGCGGAGCCGGATCCGCAGGGCGCTGCGGTCGGCCGCATCGATGTGCAGCGTGTCGTGAGCAAGGTCTGACTTCACCTCATGCGGCTCACCCATCGCGACAACACGGCCGCGGTCGATGATGCAAACGCTGTCTGCATCCTCAGCCTCGTTCAGCTGATGGGTCGTCAGACAGATGGTGATGTCGCTCCGGTTGCGCAGATCGTTTATGTACTGCCACAGGTTGCGGCGGCTCGCGGTGTCGAGGCCACTCGTGGGCTCGTCGAGAAACAGGACCCTCGGATGGTGCATCAGCCCGCGGATGATCTCCAGCTTTCGAGCCATGCCACCTGACAATCGGCGGACCGGCTTGAAAACCTCAGCGCCCAACCCGACGACGTCGGCGAGATCTCGGATCTGGCGCCGGTAGGCCGCCGGCATCAGGCGGTACATCGGGCGGTATGGGTACAGGCCATATAGCGCGGCGTGAAACCGGACGTTCTCCTCCCCCGTGAGGTTCATGTCGAGGGACGGGTTCTGAAAGATGATGCCGACCTCTCGACGTACCTGGCTCGCCTCGCGCACCACATCGTGCCCGGCGATCTTCACGCTGCCGGAGGTCAGCCCGAGCGTGGTCGTGAGGATCGATATGGTGGTCGTCTTGCCGGCGCCATTTGGCCCGAGCAGCGCGAAGAACTGTCCCTGTACCACGTCGAAGCTGACACCGTCGACCGCGTTCACAGTGCCTTTTCGATACCGCTTGACCAGGTCGCGGACCTCAATCGCCAGCGCCATCGCAACAGAGCTTATGTCGTCGGGGGGAGGGGAACTCTAGCCCGTAATCCGGTCCGCGGCAGATTCTGCGGCTCGTCTCTGCAGAAGCTCGCGTTCCCGCACGTTCTCGGTCAGCGACGCGGCACGTTCGAACTCGGCGCCCGCCTCCCCGGACCGGCCGAGCTTCCTCAGGAGGTCGCCGCGGACCGCGGGCAGCAGGTAGTACGACTTGAGCGAGGACTCGGCCACGAGCGCATCCACAAGTTCGAGGCCTGCAGCCGGACCGAACGCCATCCCTACTGCGACCGCCCGGTTCAGCTCGACGACTGGCGACGGCGCGATCTGCGCAACCGCGTCGTACAGCGCCGCGATTCGGGGCCAGTCCGTCTCCGCCGCGGTCGTCGCTCGAGCGTGGCACGCGGCGATCGCAGCCTGCAGCGCGTACGGGCCCAGGGCGCCCCCGAGCCTCTCAGCGCGCTCGAGCGCCGCCAGGCCGCGCCTGATGAGCAGACGATCCCAGCGCGCTCGGTCCTGATCGAGCAGGAGGATGGGCTCGCCAGATGGTCCGACGCGAGAGCCCAGGCGAGAGGCCTGGATCTCCATGAGCGCGACGACGCCATGGACTTCCGGCTCGGTCGGGGCGAGCTCGGCCAGGATGCGGCCCAGACGGAGCGCCTCCTCACACAGCGCCGGTCGGACCCAGTCGTTGCCCGACGTCGCGGAATAGCCTTCGTTGAAGATCAGATAGATCACCTCGAGGACGGAGGAGAGGCGCGCAGCCCAGTCGGCGCCGGCCGGGACCTCGAACCTGACGTGCGCCTCGGCGAGGGTCCGCTTTGCGCGGACAATCCGCTGGGCGATGGTCGAGACAGGGACGAGGAAGCCACGCGCGATCTCCTCGGTCGTCAGACCGCCAAGAACGCGAAGTGTGAGCGCGACCCGTGCGTCCTTCGCGAGGACCGGATGGCAGGCCATGAAGATCAGGCCGAGGAGGTCGTCTCCCACCTCCTCGTCGACAGCCGTGTCCAGGTCCAAGCTTTCCTGAGCCCGCTCGATATCGCGTGCGATCTCTTCGTGCTTGCGCTCGAGCGTCTTGCGGCGCCGGATCAGGTCCATCGCGTGGTGTTTCGCGGTCCCCATGAGCCAGGCGCCCGGCCGCTCGGGAACGCCATCGACAGGCCACTGCTCGAGCGCGGCGACGAGGGCGTCCTGTGCGAGCTCCTCAGCCGTCCCGATGTCGCCGACCACCCGAGCCAGCCCGGCGATGAGCCGGGCCGACTCGATGCGCCAGATCGCTTCGATCGCGCGATGCGCTTCGGTGGCCCCTGTCTCGCGGCGACCTGGGCCGGCGGCCATGTCTCTCTTTGGCGGACCTATGCCGAGAGCTCCTTCACATGCCCTCGAACTCGAGGACCTCACGGACCTCGAAAGTCCCGCCATCGTAGGGTGCCCGCTTCAGCCACTCGAGGGCCTCGTCGATCGAGCGCACCTGCCACAGCCAATACCCGGCTACGAGCTCTTTGGTCTCCGCGAACGGTCCATCGATGACGGTCCGCTTCTTGCCGTCGAACCGAACGCGCTTGCCCAGCGAGCTCGGGTAGAGGCGGCCGGCCTCGAGAACCACACCCGCTTTGACCAGCTCTTCGTTGAACTTCTGGTACTCCGCCATAGCCTCCGGCGTTGGGGGAGTCGCCGCCTCGCTCTGGTCGCCTTCCTTTGCCATTATCAGCACACGCATCTCTGTCTCCTCTTATTACAACTTCCGCATCACTATTTGCTCGGCCTTCTGGGGCCTCACCCACTCATCGAATGACAGTCGGCCTTTTCGACAACGCGCTGCGGCCTGGTCTACTATCCGCGCGGTCGTGTTCACGATTGAGCAGCGAGACGCCTTACGCGACCGCGTGCTGACCCTGGCCAACCAGGACCGAAGAGTCGTTGCTGGGGCTGCCATCGGGTCACTCGCATTTGGCGGCGGTGATGCCTTCTCCGACCTCGACCTGACGTTCGCCGTCGCAGACGATGTGTCGGTGGCTGAAGTTCTCCGCGACTGGACTCAGACGCTGGCTGACGAGGCGGGGGCCCTGCCACTCGTCGACCTCGAGCGAGGGCCGACGGTGTACCGCGTTTTCTTGCTGCCCGCGGCTCTGCAATTCGATCTTTCGATGACGCCCGCGGGGCACTTCGCTCCTGCCGGTCCCCGGTTTCGGCTGCTGTTCGGTGAAACCGCTCCGGGCGCGGAGTCCGACTGGCGCAAGCCACCGGCTGCCCACGATCTCTTCGGTTGGGGCGTCATCTACGCCCTTCACTCACGCGCTTGCATCGAACGAGGCCGTGTCTGGCAGGCGGAGCACTATATCGGGGCAGTCCGGGATCACGCACTTTCCCTCGCCTGCGTGCGCCTTGATCTCCCCGCGGTGCAGGCCCGCGGTTACGACGAACTACCTGTCGAGACCCTCGCCGGCTTCAGTGAAACGCACGTTGGCTCTCTCAATCCGCTCCGTCTCCGCAAGGCACTCTCGGCGGCGATGGATGCGCTCTTGCGAGAGGCAAAAGAGAACAACGTGGCGAGCACGGAGGCGGTGGCGCAGCGACTTATCGGGTGGCCAGGTAGCCGGGGCTGAACTAAGGCAGCCTGATGATTCTTCCCAAGATCCGGGATCCGCGGTTCATCACGGTGCGTCGCGGCGGCAGTCTCCAGGACGATGATCACCGTCTTCTGGCGATCTGGGCAGCCGACTGCGCGCAGCACGTGCTGCACCACTTCGAAGAGGCACGGCCGAAGGACGACCGTCCACGGCGGGCGATCGACCTCGGGCGTGCCTGGGCGCGGGGTGAGATCAGGTGGGCAGAGGCCCGCACGGCGGCCGGCCATGCAAACGCCGCGGCGAGGGACCTGAGTGGGGCAGCACGGCATGCCGCGTATGCTGCCGGCCAGGCCGCGGCGGTGGGCCATGTGGCGGCTCACGAGCTCGGTGCTGCCGCCTACGCGATCAGGGCGGCGCGAGCGGCAGCGGCTGAGGACGAGGGCGAGGCGGCCGGCCGCCTGGAGTGCCAGTGGCAGCGTGCCCAGCTCCCCCACGAGATCCGAGAACTCGTACTAGACGACGAGCGGCTGCGCAACGAGCTGTGCTGGTTTGCGTTCGACCGCTGACAGGAACAATTCCGAGCTTCAAAGGTTTGGCCTCCGGGCGAATCGAACCTGCAGGCCGGGCCTCAGCTCCTGGAGCGTCCGGCAGACGGCGCGGAATCCGGCGTTCGAGTTGTTCGCCCACACGAGAACTGGGCGACCGCTGGACCGTTCGATGACGTGAACGAACGGATCGAATCCGCTGGGTCGGATGCGCCGAAGCGTTGAGACGGCGGTTCGGCCGTGAAGAATCGCCCCTGTCCATTCAAGGTCTGTGTCGACTACTGCTAATTCGAAGGAACTGCGAAGCAAATATCGGTACGCGTTTCCAGCAATGATCAGAGACCAAACGGTCGCGATGATCCACTGACCTGGCGGACTCACGACAACAGTCAACCAGAGACCAATGGCGATCAGCGCTCCGACTCCAAGGAACCCGAAAAGGATCCCTCTGCTAAACGGGTCGAGCGAATAGTGCACGTGCCGGTCCGATGACAATGCGCGACGATGTTAGAGCTGTGCACGACATGCGTTGCGTTCATCGATTGTCATGTCGCGCGAAGTGGTGTAAATCCGGTCGCGCAGTTCCTCTGACATCCTATGCGCTCTGTAGCTCGAGCAGAGCCTGCACCACCTCCTCCTGAGAGGGTTCGTAGAGCTTGTTCATGGACTCG
>Ga0207646_10000178_pt1 | contig 86727 bp, 75 predicted proteins | sample KBSK5502metaG_FD_184343 | JGI IMG/M metagenome (GOLD analysis project Ga0207646, IMG submission 184343) | Corn, switchgrass and miscanthus rhizosphere microbial communities from Kellogg Biological Station, Michigan, USA - KBS K5-50-2 metaG... | ecosystem: Host-associated > Plants > Roots >... | reverse complement strand
GCAAACTGGACGGGGAACGAGGTTTCCAATGTTTACGAAAATCATGCAGTGGGTTCCCATTCTGGTGTTGCTTCTGGTGGTGTCATGGCGCCCGTCCTCGAATTACCAAATAGCGCTGGACTTTGTGACTTGTGCGGGCGCGGTCATGGTGGTCCTCGCTTTATTCTTCATCCAGACACGAAATCGAGGCTCATTAATTGCGTCGATAACAGATCCAGATCCCGCGAGGCGAGTCACTGTAGGGCTGTGAGCGTGGTGGTCCTGAGCGCCACGGCAAACGCAGAGGAGATGCTCGTGGAAAACACAATCAACACGGGAACCATGCTGATCGGGGAAGGCGCTCTTTTGCCGGAATCCTTGCGATTCGAAAGCGAGCCTTGGACGTTTTTCTATATGGCTGGTGGAATCATTCGACAATTGCGGAAGGCACTGGAAAACAAAAAGGGTCAACGCCCTTCCACCGAAGAGCGATGTGATGTGAGGACGGCGGCGTGAAGGACGACAGGTATCAAAGATTGAATCTCACGTAAGCCTAGCTGCCGGCGCCAGTTGCGGCGAAACAATGCGCCATTGTAGACGCCGAGGAGAGCCCAAATGGCAGAGACAATCAAAACGGGGACCATCCTGATCAAGGATGGCACATTCTTGCCGGACGCGCTGCAGCTCGAAAGTGAGCCCTGTGCGACTGGCTGGAGGTTAGTCAAAGATCTCGATAGCTTCGGATTGGATCGAAAAACCCACGAAGCGGGATGGACCTTTTTCTGCGCGGCTGGTGAATTCAAAGCAACCGCTTTTGGTCTTGACGGGAAAAAGACTGTGCGCAGAGCAGTCAAGCGAATCTTGACGAATCTGAAATCGGAGAAGTTCAACGGTTTGGAAATTGCGCAAGTTGAAGCGAAACGATTTCTGGGATTGCCCTACGCGAGTGTCTGCGCCCAGTCCCGACATATCCAGGAGAGCGCCTTCTTTTTGCGGGCCAAGGACCATCAGGAGTTGGGACCGAGCAAGACTGGCGGCGGTCTGAACCCAGTTATGGAGCTCGCAAGGGGCAACGAACTGCGTCAGGAAGAAATGGTCACGCAGCTAAATGTGCAACGATTTTAAATCTTTAAATATTTCGAATGAGGCATTCAAATGAAGATGATGCGCAGTCTAGTCATTTCCCTGTTTACGATCCTGACGATCCTGCTGTCAGCCCCATTGGTTCATGGGCAGGATCTTTCCAAGTATCGGAACTTTTCATTCGGAATGAGCTTCGTCGAGCTATCGAAGCAGGTTGATTCACAACCGCTCCACACAAAGCTGATCCACAGGCGCCCGGCGGTAATTCAAGAGGTAACTTGGTGGCCGCGGGAATCTTCTGCCTCATCGCTCCAAGCGGAACCTGTCTGGCAGGTTTTCTTCACCTTCTACAACGGGGAGCTCTACAGGATTTTGGTGACTTATGATAGGCACGCCACACAGGGGCTCACTGCCGAAGACATGGTACAAGCCATCTCGGCGCAGTTCGGAACTGCTACCATGCCTGCTGCCGAGATCAGCTTTTCAACGAACGAGCTGTACAGGTCGACAGAAAAGGTCATCGCCCGGTGGGAAGATTCGCAGTACTCGATAAACCTGATCCGTTCCAGCTTCCTGAACTCTTTTGCGTTGGTCATGTTTTCGAAACGACTGGATGCACAGGCCGAGGCGGCAATAGCCGAATCTGTGAAGCTGGAGGGGCGTGAGGATCCGCAGAAAGAAATTGAACGTCAAAGGAGCGAGACCGACAGCCTGGAAGCAGCGCGACTAAGGAACAGGAAGACCTTTCACCCTTAATGTCGGTTTAGGGTAATGACGAGCTTACTGTCGGAATGTTCAGAATGAATTGAACGGAGGTTCGAGAAATGACTGTACATGTGACTCCCCTACACGACCGCGTTCTGGTGAGGCGGTTGGAAGAGAAAGAAATCGCGAAGGGCGGCATCATCATCCCCGATACGGCCAAGGAAAAGCCTCAAGAGGGCGAAGTGATGGCCGTCGGAGCCGGCAAGATCGAAAAGGGCCAACGGGTCCCGCTCGATGTGAAGGTGGGCGACCGGATTTTGTTCGGCAAGTACACTGGCAACGACATCAAGTTGGATGACCAGGAGTACCTGATCCTCCGCGAGGAGGAAATCCTGGCGAAGCTCAGCGGGGCCGCCAAAGCGGCTTCCGGCAAGAGGTAGTTTTCCCCGATTCCGAAGGTTTTGGACGGGGTAGAAATTCTCAATCATCGAGGAGGGTGAAGTCCCATGGCAAAGCAAATTGTAACGGGTGAGAACTCACGCCAGGCGATCCTGCGCGGCGTCAACATTCTGGCCGACGCCGTGAAGATCACGCTGGGGCCCAAGGGCCGCAATGCGGTGATCGAGAAGAAGTTCGGCGCGCCGGTCATCACCAAGGATGGTGTGACTGTGGCGAAGGAAATCGAGCTGCAGGATCCGCCCGAGAACATGGGCGCGCAGATGGTGCGCGAGGTCGCCTCAAAGACCTCGGACGTAGCCGGCGACGGCACCACCACCGCGACCGTGCTGGCTCAGGCCATCTTCCGCGAAGGCGTGAGGACAGTGGCGGCTGGTGCGAACCCCATGGGGCTCAAGCGCGGCATCGAGAAGGCGGTTGAGGTCTCCGTGGAGGAGATCAAGAAGCTTTCCCGCGACGTGAAGGGCGACATGATCGCGCAGGTGGGCACCATCAGCGCCAACACCGACAAGCAGGTTGGCAGCATCATTGCCGAGGCGATGAAGAAGGTGGGCAAGGACGGCGTCATCACCGTCGAGGAATCCCGGACGATGGAGACGACGCTCGAGGTGGTGGAAGGGATGCAGTTCGACCGCGGATATCTGTCGCCCTACTTCGTCACCGACCCGGAGCGAATGGAATGCGTGCTCGAGGACGTGCACATCCTGATCCAGGAGAAGAAGATCAGCTCGATGAAGGACCTGCTGCCCCTGCTCGAACAGATCGCCAAGATGGGCAAGCCGCTGCTGATCATCGCCGAGGACGTCGAGGGCGAAGCCCTGGCGACCCTGGTGGTGAACAAGCTCCGCGGCACGCTGCAGTGCGCCGCGGTGAAGGCCCCGGGCTTCGGCGACCGCCGCAAGGCCATGCTCGAGGACATCGCCACGCTGACCGGCGGCAAGGCCATCACCGAAGACTTAGGCATCAAGCTCGAGAACGTGAAAGTCGAGGACCTGGGCCGCGCCAAGAAAGTGACGATCGACAAGGACAACACCACGATCGTCGCAGGCGCCGGCAAGGCCAGCGAGATCGAAGGCCGCATCAAGCAGATCCGCGCGCAGATCGAGGAGACCACCTCAGACTACGACAAGGAAAAGCTCCAGGAGCGCCTGGCCAAGCTGGTGGGCGGCGTCGCGGTGATCAAGGTGGGCGCGGCAACCGAAACCGAGCTGAAAGAGAAGAAGGCCCGGGTCGAGGACGCCATGCACGCCACCCGCGCCGCGGTCGAGGAAGGCATCGTGCCCGGCGGCGGCGTGGCTCTGCTGCGCTGCATCCCGGCGCTCGATAAGCTCAAAGTACATGGGGACGAGGCCATCGGAGTGAACATCGTCAAGCGGGCGCTGGAAGAGCCGATGCGCCAAATCGCCCAGAACGCCGGCCACGAGGGCGCAGTGGTCGTCGGACGCGTGCGCGAGTCGAAGGACGAAAACTTCGGCTTCGACGCGGAAACGGGCGAGTTCGGCGACCTGGTCAAGGCCGGAGTGATCGATCCTGCCAAAGTGACCCGCCTGGCCCTGCAGAATGCCGCGTCTATCGCCGCCCTGATGCTGACCACCGAAGCCCTGGTGGCCGACATCAAGGAAGAGGGAATGAAGGCCGCGGCAGGCGCAGGCCATGGTGGCGGCATGGGCGGGATGTACTGAACCCTGCGCTAAACTCCTTGCGCCACGCCTGTGTGCTGAAGCAAAGTGCGGCGAATACGCCCGCGCCCATGAGAGATAGACCAGGCGTCAGGTGATGCCAAAAGATTCCCTTTGGCACTGTAGGGCCACACTTCGACCGCACGCTCTTAGGGGGACTTGAACTCCCCGTTTCGCTGCTTCACTATCGTCCGGCGGCAGCAGCACGCTTCCGCATTTCCTCGGGCGACACGTCCTCGATGTGTGTTGCGACATACCAAACGTGTCCAAAGGGATCCGTCACTCCGCCGGTCCGGTCTCCGTAGAACTGATCCGCCAACGGCCTTTGCACTTTCGCCCCAGCAGCAACAGCCTGGTTGAATACTGCGTCCACGTCCCCGACGTAGAGAAGGATACTCACCGGCGAGCCTCCGAACGATTCCGGGCTGCGGTGGCCCATTCCCGGCACTTCGTCGGCAAGCATGATGGGCGAATCGCCGATCTTGATCTCGGCGTGCCCAATCTTCCCACTGGGGTCCGCCATGCGCATCAACTCCTTTGCTCCAAACGCCTTCTTGTAAAACTCTATGGCGCGCGCTGCGTCCCTGACGATCAAGTACGGCGTCGCGGTGTGGTAGCCTTCTGGGATGGGTTTCACTCTGCTTGTCATGAATCCTCTCCTTTGCCTTGGTCTGCGCGATGTCGTTCTGATGCTCGCGCACTTCAGAGCACTGATTCTATCCTACATCGCCTTCCACACTCCGTCATCCGTCTCCGACAGGCTGGCCCTTGAGCGGTCTGAGGCCGGCTTTCTTATTCGCGGACAATGACGGCTTTTGAGGTGGGGACATCAAGGCGCACAAGCCTGCGACTGGCGTCGAAGTAGAGATTGATCTCCAGGTCGGCGGTGCGCACGCGGAGCAGCTCGAGCGCGGCGCCGTCCACCTGCTGCGGGCCGAGCGCTTCGACCGCGATCATGCCCGGAGTCATCTCCTGCGGAATCAGCACGGGAAAGGTCTGCGCGCCGCGGGCGTTCCAATCGTAGAGGCGGGCCAGCAGAGCGTAGTGGTGGTAGAGATTATTGTCGAGGATGACGACCCGCGGCGAGCCAAAGGTAAAGTCCTGGACAAACGGCTTCGCGCCTTCGAGCTCGAGCGACATTTTCGCCACGTTGCCTTGGAATTCGACCGTGGCGGAGGCCTTTTTCTTTGACTGAGACGTCCACTCGTAGCGCCGCGGCGTGCCGTCGGGCGCAAGCTGCAGCCGCCCGCTGACCTGAGAGGCGCCGCCGGGCAAGCGGATCTCGGTTGAACCTCGCGCCGTCCACTGTTGCGTGTTGCCGTCGTCCGGTGAAATCCGAAACTCCTCGGAGCCCACCGGCTGGCCGTTGAGCAGGATGCGGAACTTGCCCTTGTCCTCGGCGAGCAGGGCCGCGCCGGGGCGCGCCTCCCGCGCAGAGGCGGGATCGGGTTTGACGTTTTTCTGGGGCTTCGTCTTCTGCGGCGACACGCCAGGCGCCGCAGCGCCAACGGCCAGCCCGAGCAAGCCGGCGAGCGCCACGGCGGTCAGAGTTCGGCTCATGCGTTCACGTGTCCGGGGAAAGGGTGCGGCGCACCGCCAAGCTCGACGATGCCGAGGGCGAGAATCTGTTCCACGACGCGCCTGGCGTCGGCAGTGCTGGCGACGCGATAGTCGGCCTGCTGGTAGAACGGCCGCCGCTGCTCGTAGAGCTGCCGGAAACTGGCCTCATCGCGGAACAACGGACGGTCTGCCATGGTCACGCACCGGGCGAGGAGCTCTTCGATCGGGCAGTCGAGCCAGATGATCACGCCGCCGCGTCGCGTCGGCCCGTCAGGAGCGCCCAACCCGCGCAGCAGCGCGACGTTTTCCGGCTGCGCAAATGTGCCGCCGCCCAGGGCGACGACGGTCGGAGCGTCCTGCTCGGCGGCCTCGCCGAGCGTTTGCTGCAATCGTTCGTGTTCGATGCGGCGGAACGCGGGCTCACCCAGGCGGTCAAAGATCTCGCTGATGCTCAGCCCGGCGTGCTCGGCAATTCGCGTGTCCAGGTCCACAAAGCGCCAGCCGAGGTGCTGCGCCAATAGACGCCCGACGGTGGTTTTGCCGCAGCCCATGAAGCCGGCCAGGCAAATCAGTTTGCGCTGAGCTGCGGTGCTGGCAGGCGGCATAGCTTCGCGAACCGAACCGGCCGGACGGGAGATGGGCGCGTCAGTCGCGCCTTCGGATTTTGATTGTACCACTGAAGGAGGCGAGCTCGACCTTGGCGTGCCCCTCGTTCACCGTGCCGAACAGCCCCTTGGCGAAGCGGGAGGGCAGGTGGCGTTGCCCGTGCGGGTCGGGCTTAAGCTTGGCCTCGTTCTCGACCTTGCCCTGCTGGCCGGTGGTGGCGCTCAGGTCGAACGAGTCCGTATCCGAGAAGCGCACTTCGATCAGGCCACTGTAGTTCTTCAGAATGTAGATGCCGCGGCGCAGGAAATCGCCGTCGAATAGGATGTTGCCGGAAGAGGTCTGCACGCGCACGTTGTCCATCTGAGGTTGCAGGAGCTGCACATTGCCGCTGATGGAGTTGACGTCAATGCGGCCGGCGCAGCGCGTGCAGAGCACCGAGCCGCCGATAGTCTTGATCACCAGATAGCCGTAAACGTCCTGGAACTGCAGGTCTGCGGCCACGGTGTCGAAAGTCATGTCGCCATAAACGCGCTCGACCAGCACGCTGCCCGAGTCCGTGCGCACCTGAAGTTCACTCTCCTCAGGGACGGTGAGGGAGTAATCGGCTTGCAGCTCGGCGGGCGTGACGTTTTCCGCCAGCACGTGCGTGGTTACCTCGATGCGGTTTCCCGCCTGCTCGGTGTCCACTTCCACCTTGTTGCTGGCGTGGCTGCCGACGACCACGACTTCCGGCTTCTTCCAGGAGCGGACTTCGATCCGCCCGTGGGCATTGTGCACGGTGACCACCGGGCGCCCGGCGACCGGGTAGTGCTTTTCGATGCGGTGGGCCGCCGCCGGAATCGCCAGCGGTAACAGGAGCGCGGCCGCCACGGCGAGGGTGGTCGAGCGAAGGCGACTTTCGAGCGGGCAGCGAGTGATCATCAATCCCCCGAAGCGCCGCGTTCCACCATCATGGCCAGCAACTCCGCCTTCTGCTGATAGGCCCCGTAGAGGTATTCGCGGGCAACATCGTTCTGGGGCTCTTCGCGTACGTCCTTTTCACACATGGCGATGAAGTTGTCAACTATATCGAGATTCTTGCGCAGGGAGTCGTTGACGACGGGGTTGTTCTGGCGCATCGCCGAAATCGTGCGGCGCTCCACGGTGGTCAACTGCGAATCGAGCGCGGCGGTGGCCGTGGGCGCCGGAGTGGACCTCGACATCTCGACTCGTCGCAGGTTGCTCTGCACGGCGATCAGCCCGGCCGCGGCGAGCACAAAAGCCAGGTAGGCGCCGGCCAGGGCCGGCCGCGGGACTCCCGCGAGCCATCCGCTGAGCCAGCCGGCGGTGTGCACCGCCTCGGCCGGCTCGCGGATGATGCCTTCGCTTGCCAGTTGCGCGCGCAGAGAGACCCATAGCCGCTCCGGAGGTTCCACCTGCGCGGCGGCCATGCCCCGGGCGGCAGCCTGGATGGCCTCCAGATCGGAGACCATGGCGCGGCACTGCCCACACGCGCCGAGGTGGGCCGCTGCATCCGCCGGGAGCGGTGCGGCCTCCTGCTGCTCGAAAACCTGTTCAAATTCCTGGCACTGCATGGTTGTCATCCTTATCCAAATTTAGTCATCGCCGGCGGTTTCGCTTCGGGCCGTCTGGCGGTCCTGGCGCGCTTTATCGCGCACGGCTTCCTGTAACAGCTCGCGAAGGCGCATCCGCGCCTTGTGCAACTGCGATTTCGAATTGCCGATCGAACAACTCATGATTCCGGCGATCTCATTGTGTTCGTACCCCTGGATGTCGTGGAGCACGAAGACGGCTTTATATCCCGGCGGCAACTGCTCGATAGCCCGCTGAAGGTTGACGCGGTCAATCGAACCCGTCAACCGCAGGTCGGGCCCGCCGATTTCCTTGCGCGGCCCGCCGGTTTCCTCGTCGGGCTCGGTGGTCTCCTCGAGAGACGTTTCCGCCAGCGTCTTCTTGCGCAGGCGCATCAAAACGACGTTTACGGCCAGCCGATGGAGCCAGGTGGAAAAAGCCGATTCGCCACGGAAGGTGTGAATCTTGCGGAACAACTGCAAGAACGCTTCTTGGCTCAGGTCTTCGGCTTCGGCTGTATTCCCCACCATGCGCAAGCACAGGGCGTAAACCCGCCGGCTGTGCAACCGGTAGATGCGTTCAAAGGCGGCGGCGTCGCCCTGCTGGGCCAACCGAATAGCATCAGCCTCAGGCAGTTCGCTGGATTCTGTTCGTCTCGGTCGGGCCACCGTACCCGTCGGGACGCATCCATGCTCTGGGATGCGTACGCCGCTCCATGAGTTGTCCTTGCCGTTCCTGAGGTGCTCTGCGCTTGCCGCCCTCCCCGCAGCCTCGGGAAGGTCAGGCGATACACGCGACCGCACTTGCAGCCTGCCGGCTACGCGGTACAGCGGCTCTATTCTCTTCGGAAAAGGCTCGCCCGTCTATGGAGAACCGTAGGGGACGCGGGTCCTTGCCCGCGGCCACTCCCCGGATGCGTGCAGCTTCTGCCGGAAAGGCGGCACCTCTTCTTCGGGAAGGACGCACAGAAAACACTTCAGCACGACGACTGCCTCCCGCAAACAGGTGTTCAGGTCATAGTGGAGGACGTCGAGCGCCTGCCAGTCAGCGCCCGGATGGACCGAGGAGCCGTCGGCGAGCTCTTCGGCAGCCGCTCGGAATTCATCTTGCAGGGTCTCCACGGTCTCCGCCAAGGCGCGCAATTTGTGGAAGAACCTGGAGCGGCTGGAGAACAGCACCCGGGACAACATGCTGCTCCTTCGGGCGCTGCGCTGAGCGGTCTCTCCGCGGAAGAACTCGGGATTGAGTGCAGCCACGTCGGGAAGTGTCCCGAAGTGCCGGCCGTGGTCTTCCATGGCGCGCAGGGTGCCGCGCAGGCACGCAGCCAGGCGGTCGAGCAGGTCAGCACAGATGCCGGCTTGCTCCCTGGCGTGGGCCAGCGCCCCTTTGGCGCGCAGCTCAAACGCCTCGTCGAGGGCAATGCTCAGCATCGAGTAGAAGACTTCGAGCCGGTTGGCGGCCGCCTCGAATAGCGCGTCCTTTTCGGCGGGCAGCCAGGCGAGCCAGTTCTCGCGCACCGAGCGCGCGCGCTGCAACCACAGCTTGGCCCGCAGGTGTCTCAAGTGGCCTCCGAGAGGGGCGACATTATACCAGACCATCTCTCGGTCAAGTCGAATCCTTGACCCTCGCAGAAGCCCCCCGCTATACTGCGGCACGAATCGCGGTATCGGCGTCCCGGAGGCTCTCGCGGGACATGCTGAAAGGATCTTCGCTTGCCCTTCGAACCGCTCGACCAGTACCTCCAGCGGCAGAAAAAGCTCGAACAGATCGAAGCGCTGGGGCAGGACTCCTATCCGCACAAGTTCGATTGGACCGCGACCCCGGCCGAGATCCTGGAGAAATACGGCGCGCGCAAGGCGGCGGAGCTGGAAGCCAGCCAGGTGCCGGTGCGCGTCGCCGGGCGGATTTTGACGCTGCGGCTGCATGGCAAGGCGGGCTTCGCCCACATCCAGGGTCAGGCCCAACGCCTCCAGGTGTACGTCAAACTGGACGTGGTGGGCGAACGCGGCTTCCAACTGTTCCAGTTGCTTGACATCGGCGACGTCATCGGTGTCGCCGGGCACCTGTTCCGCACCAAGACCGACGAGCTGACCGTTTGGGTCGAGCAGCTCACGCTGCTCACAAAGGCGCTGCTGCCCCTGCCCGAGAAGTGGCACGGGCTGGCCGACGTCGAGCTGCGCTATCGCCAGCGTTACCTCGACCTGATCGTGAACGAGGGCGTGCGACAGATCTTCACCCGCCGGGCGCAGATTATCCGCGAGCTGCGCAGCTTCTTCGACGCCCGCGGCTACATCGAGGTGGAGACGCCGATGATGCATCCCATCGCCGGCGGAGCGATGGCTCGGCCCTTCATCACCCACCACAATACGCTCGATATCGATCTCTATCTGCGGATCGCGCCGGAGCTTTACCTGAAGCGGCTGGTGGTCGGGGGCCTGGACCGCGTCTACGAGATCAACCGCAATTTCCGCAACGAGGGCATCTCCAGCGAGCACAACCCCGAGTTCACCATGCTCGAGTTCTACCAGGCCTACAGCAATTACCGCGACCTGATGGACTTGAGCGAAGAGCTTCTGGCTGGCCTGGTGAAAAAGATCTGTGGCACCACCACGATACGCTATGGCGACCACGAGGTGGACTTCAGCCGGCGCTTCGAGCGCCTCTCCATGCGCGAGGCCATCTGCCGCTACTGGCCCGCTGATGCGAAGCCCGCGCCGGCGGTCCGGGAACTTGCCCGGCACGGCGGTCCGCGCGAAGCGGCTGCGCGATACAACACCTGGGCAAAGGGAAAGGGTGTCGAGGGGATCGGCGGAGCCGCCAAGTTGACCGATGGCGAATTCACCGGCGCACTTTTCGAGACCGTCGCGGAAAAGCACTTGATCCAACCTACCATCATCTATGATTTTCCCGCGGAGATCTCGCCGCTCGCGAAAACGCGTGATGACGATCCCATGATCGCGGAACGGTTTGAAGTCTTCGCCGGCAAACTCGAACTTGGCAACGCCTTCTCGGAGCTCAACGACCCGGCCGAGCAGGAGCGGCGCTTCCGCGAGCAGGTGGCGCAGGGCGGCGAGGAAGTCCCTAAAGAAGTGGATGTCGACTACATCCGCGCCCTGTGCTACGGCCTGCCACCCACCGCCGGTGAGGGCATCGGAATCGACCGGCTGACCATGCTGCTCACGAATTCGCAATCCATCCGCGAAGTGATCCTCTTTCCCCTCCTGCGGCCAGAAGCGCGTTCGGAAGCCGCGGCCGCCCCGGCGCGGGCTCCCGGCGCAAGAAAATGAAATTCGAATGGTTGGTGGCGCGGCGGTACCTGCGCTCGCCGTACAAGCCCGCGGTGTTGCGGCTGGTGACGCTGCTCTCGGTGGCGGGTGTGGCTGCGGGCGTGGGGACGCTGGTCATTGCCCTGGCCGTGAACACCGGTTTCCGCCAGACGCTCCAGGACCGCCTGCTCGGAGTCACTGCACACGTCAACCTGACGCGCCCCGGCGCCGAAGGCCTGCGCAATTACCGGGCGCTGGCCGCCCAGCTTGTGGCGACGCCCGGTGTGCGCTCGGTCTCTCCGGCTATCTACCAGACCGTGCTGCTCTCGGCGGGCGGGCGTGCCCGCGGCATTGTGCTCAAGGGCATCGACCCGGAGGCCGAGCGGCGCTCGGATGAAGCGCTCCGCCGGGTGGTCGCCGGCAAGGGCGATTTTTCCGCCGACGCTGACGGCATCGATGCCATCCTGCTGGGGCGAATGTTGTCCGAAGAGCTGGGCCTGCGCGCCGGGGACTACCTCACTCTGACCAGCCCGCAGGGCCGGCTGACTCCATTCGGGATGATCCCGAGGTCGCGACGCTTCCGTGTGGCGGGAATTTTTGACTCCGGCTTCTACGATTACGACGCCAACTGGGGCTTTGTCACGCTGGCGGCGGCGCAGGGTCTGGCGGGCACGAGCGACCTAGTGAGCGTGCTCGAGTTCCGCGTCGAGCAAGTGGACCGCGCTCCGGGAATTGCCGCAACGCTGCTGCGGCAGGCAGGGCAGGGCTACGCGACCTCGACATGGATGGACGAGAACCGAGCGCTGTTCCGGGCGCTGCGCCTGGAAAAGCTGGTGACGGCGATCTTCATCGGCCTGATCACGTTTGTTGCCGGGTTGAATGTTCTGGTGGTGCTGGCGATGACTGTTAGCGACAAGGCGCGCGATATCGCCGTACTGATGGCCATGGGTGCGCGGCGAGAGCAGGTGCGCAACATTTTTATCCTCCAGGGCCTCGCCGTTGGCGCCGTGGGCACGATGATTGGACTGGCCGCGGGCTACGGGCTGGCCTGGGCCGCAGACTCTTACCGGCTGATCCCACTCGACCCACAGGTTTACGCGGTGCCGTTCGTGCCGTTCCACGCCAACGGGTTCGACGCGCTGTGGATCGCTGCCGCCGCACTGGCCATCAGTGTGGCGGCGACCTTCGTGCCGGCGCGCGCTGCAGCGCGCATTCTACCCGTCGAAATCCTGCGGCATGAATAACCCTCTCGCGGTGGTCCTTTGACAACCGCGTTCCCCCCGCTGAAGCCACAGTGGGTGCGGTTTGGCGAGCATCGTGCACGAATACAGGGTGCAGCAGAATCCGGTGTGAAAACCGCGGTCAGAGGCCGCAGTGGGTCATCCGGTTCATGCTACAATTGCTGATTCACCAACGGCTTGCGGGGAGGATGCGAGTTTCCTAAAAGAGCCGGGTCGCCCCACTAGGCAATCGGTGGGCGAAAATGTGCAACCGGTTAGGCTTCCAAGAACCGTAGGTGCCGAACCGGCGCTGGATGATGCCAAAGCCCTTCGATGCGGCATCCAACCCAGTGAGAGGCTTGCGGCTCGAGATTCGATGCGAGAGGGGTACAGCCCAGAGCTAAAGATGGCATCGCAAGGCGTAACAGCGAGAATGACCTGGGCCTCCCCAGCGGCCAGCGCGGAGAGACGCTACGGCGGCGCGCCCGGGGCTGTGTTGGAGGCCCGTGGGCTGCGCAAGGTCTATGGCTCCGGCGCCGCAGAGGTGGCCGTGCTGGCCGGCGTGGACCTAGCCGTGAGCGAGGGCGAAATGGTGGCCATCGTGGGCCCTTCTGGTGCCGGAAAGAGCACACTGCTGCACCTGCTGGCTGCGCTGGACACGCCCACGAGCGGTACAGTATACTTCGGCTCGAAAGCGCTCGAAACGCTTCCAGACTCGGCGCTTGCGGACTTTCGAAATCGCGCGATTGGGTTCGTCTGGCAGCGGCACCACCTCCTGCCGGACTTCACGGCCGGAGAGAATGTGGCTATGCCCCTGTTGATGCGGGGAACCGGGCGCGGCGAGGCTCTCGAATCAGCCGAGCGGTGGCTCGGCGAGGTCGGGCTGGCCCCGCGGGCACGGCAGCGAGCAGGGGAGCTTTCCGGGGGCGAACAGCAGCGCGTCGCCATTGCGCGGGCCTTGGTCAGCGAGCCGGCCGTGCTGTTGGCCGATGAGCCCACCGGGGATCTAGACGAGCAGAACGCCGAGGCGATTTTCGATCTGATGCAGCGCCTGCACCGAACCCACCGGCTGACCTCCATCGTGGCAACGCACAACAGCGCACTGGCGCAGCGTTGCGACCGGGTACTGGGGTTGGAGCACGGCGTCCTGAGTTTACGTGGGGAGAAATTCGAGGGAACCGGGGTCGTCGCAGGGGGAGAATTGAGCTGACCGTGTTTGAACGCTACACAGAGAAAGCTCGGCGGGTGATCTTCTTCGCGCGGTACGAGGCGAGCCAGTACGGCAGCCCTTACATCGAGACCGAACATTTGCTGCTGGGTCTGATGCGGGAGGACAAGGCGCTGGCGAACCGCTTCCTGCGATCGCACGGGTCGATCGAATCGATCCGCAAGGAGATCGAATCGCGCATCACCATCCGCGAGCGCATCTCCACCTCGGTGGAGGTGCCGCTCAGCCAGGAGTGCAAGCGCATCCTGAACTGCGCCACGGAAGAGGCCGAGCGGCTGGGCCACAAGCACGTGGGCACCGAGCACCTGCTGCTGGGCATCCTACGAGAAGAGAAGTGTTTCGGCGCGGAGATCCTGCAGGAGCGCGGGCTGCGGCTCTCCACGCTGCGGGAGGAGCTGGCGCGGAGCGCCGGCGAAAAGGTTCCGGTGAATCGCCCGAAAGAGACTTCACTGCTGGCCGAGTTCAGCCGCGACCTGACACAAGCGGCGCTGGAAGGGCAACTCGACCCGCTGGTGGGGCGCGAGCGGGAGCTCGAACGCGTGGTCCAGATCCTCTGCCGGCGGACGAAGAACAACCCGGTGTTGATCGGCGAGCCGGGCGTCGGAAAGACCGCCATCGTCGAAGGGCTGGCGCAACGAATCGCCGAAAGCGACGTACCGCCATTTCTGGCTGACAAACGCATCCTCTCGCTTGACCTCTCGCTGATCGTGGCCGGCACAAAATATCGCGGACAGTTCGAGGAACGGCTGAAGACCATCATGAAGGAGCTGATGGAGAGCCAAAACGCCATCGTGTTCATTGACGAGCTGCACACGCTGGTGGGTGCCGGCTCCGCCGAAGGCTCGCTCGACGCGGCCAACATCCTGAAGCCCGCGCTGAGCCGCGGCGAGATCCAGTGCATCGGCGCCACCACGCCCGGCGAGTACCGCAAGTCGGTGGAGAAGGACCGCTCGCTTGAGCGGCGCTTCCAGTCCGTCAAGGTGACTGCGCCAAGCGAGGATGAGGCGATCCGCGTCCTGCAGGGCGTGCGCGAGCGCTACGAGAAGTTCCACGCCGTCAGCTATACCGACGAGGCCATCCGTTACGCCGTTTATCTGTCGAACCGCTACATCCCGGACCGCTTCCTTCCCGACAAGGCCATTGACCTGATTGATGAGGCCGGAGCGCGGGTCAAGCTGCGCCAGGCGACGCTGCCCGACGAGGTCGCCGAGGTGCAGAAGCGGGTGAAGTTCATCACCCATCGCATGGAAACGGCCATCGCCAACCACGAATTCGAAAAGGCGCGCTTCTACTCCGAGGAGGAGCGCAAGGAAAAAGAAAACCTGCGCGTGGTGCGGGAAAAACTCAAGCTCGATGACTCCACTACCGGGATCGTCACCCGTGAAGACATCGAAGAGGTCGTGGCCCGGTGGACGGGCATCGCAGTGACCTCGATCAAAGAAGACGAGCAGCAGAAGCTGCTGCGCATCGAGCCGGAGCTGCACAAGCGCGTCATTAGCCAGGAAAAGGCCATCACCGCGCTGGCGCGCGCCATCCGCCGCAGCCGGGCGGGACTCAAGGCGCCCGGCCGGCCGGTGGGCTGCTTCTTGTTCCTGGGGCCTACTGGAGTGGGCAAGACGGAAGTGGCGCGGCGGCTGGCCGAATTCCTGTTCGGCAGCGAGAAATCCCTGATCCGCTTCGACATGTCTGAGTACATGGAGAAGCATTCGGTTTCCAAGCTGATCGGCGCACCTCCGGGCTACGTGGGTTACGAAGAAGGCGGGCAGTTAACCGAGCGAGTGCGGCGCACGCCCTATTCGGTGATCCTGCTCGACGAGGTCGAGAAGGCCCACCCGGACGTTTACAACATCCTGCTGCAGGTGTTTGAGGACGGCCAATTGACCGATGGGCTTGGCAACACCGTGGATTTCCGCAACACGATTCTCATCATGACCTCGAATCTCGGCGCCCGCCATCTGCAGAAGCGCTCCACGCTGGGCTTCCAGTCGGCCTCGGAAGATGCAGGCGCTAAGAGCATGGACGACATGGTGCTGGCCGAAGTGAAGCGGGTGTTTAACCCGGAGTTCCTTAACCGCCTGGACGAGGTCATTCTGTTCAACCCGCTGACCGAAGACGATCTGCTGCGGATCATCGATCTGTTAGCCGGGCAGATCAACGACACGCTGATTCACCGCCAAGTGCAAATCGTCCTGACGCCCGACGCGCGCCAGTGGATCCTTGTTAAGACTTGCGGGGACCGAAGCTACGGCGCGCGGCCGTTGCGCAGGGCGCTGCAGAAGTACGTGGAAGACCCGCTATCGGAAGCGCTCATTCAGGGGGGCCTGCAACGCCCGGCGACGCTCGAGGTCTTCGTCGCCGGCGATGAGCTGAGCTTCCGGCCGGTGGTCGAAGCAACCCCGGTCGTCCAGTAGCGAATCCTACGCGCACAGGCCGGACCCTTTCCGGGGAGCCGGCGGGGGAGCACACATTTTGGGCTGGGGGGCGCGGCCTTGACAACGGGCGTGGCCGCACGCAACAATTTCTGCCTGCCGTTTTTCCTGCCATCCCCGCTGGTGTCTCTGCTTGTCCTGATGTTCACCTTGGCGAGTGCGGTGCCGCCGGCACGGGCCTCTGATGAGACTACGGGCGACGGCATTGGTTCTCCAGCAATTCCCGGCGTTCCGAATACTGAGCCGCAGCAACCCGCTCTGGTGCAGCGCGTGGAGTTTGTGGGTAACCGCCGCATCCGCACCGAAACGCTGAAGGCCAAGATTTTCACTCGAGAGGGCGACGCCTACAGCGAAGACACTCTCCGGCGAGACTTCCAGGCGCTCTGGAACACGCAGTTCTTCGAAGATATCCGCCTGGAAGTGGAAGACAGTCCCGACCACCCCAACGCCAAGATCGTTACCTTTTACGTAAAGGAGCGTCCCGTCATCCGGGCCATTAAATACAGGACCTGCAAGGGCACTAACTGCCACGACGGGACTGGCTCCTTGACCGAGTCCGAGATTCTCGAGCGCTTCAAGGACCGCAAAGTCGGCCTTTCGGTCGAGAGCCAGTTCGATCCCACCAAGATCAAGAAGGCAGAGGTGGTCCTGCGGGAAATGCTGGGGGAGCACGGCCGGCAGTTCGCCGTCGTGCGGCCCACCTACGAACGCATCGCGGCTACGAACGCGGTACGGCTGCACTTCAATATTGACGAGGGCCCGAAGGTCAAAGTCGGCCAGATCCGCTTCGAGGGCAACCACGCCTTCTCCGACCGCAAGATCATCCGTGCCATGCGTCACTCGCGACCCTACGCCATCCCCTTGAAGTTCTTCGAGATCGGCGTGATGGCCAAGACTTACGACCGGCGCAAACTGGCGGAGGATCTCGAGGTGGGCATCCGCGGGCTGTACCAGGACAACGGATATTTCAAGGTGCTGGTCAAGGAGCCCATCACCGAGACGGTGGACGTCAACCGGGCTGGGTTGCCCGGGCCGCTGCCGGTGGTGGGGCGCAAGCGCGGTAAGGTCACCAACATCACCATTCCCATCGAAGAGGGCGAACTCTACCACATGGGCAAGCTGTTCATCCGCAACGCCGACCCGGAAAAAGGTCTCTCGCTCAATGCCGAGCTGCTTCCCAAGATCTTTCCGCTCAAGCCGGGCGACATTTTTGCGGTGGACAAGGTCCGCAAGGCGCTCGAAGACTACCGTAAGATCTACGGTGAATACGGCTATATCGATTTCACCGCGGTCCCGTTGACCGACGTGGACGAGCCGACCAAGACGATCAATCTGACGCTGGAATTCGACGAGCAGAAGCAGTTTTTTGTCCGTCACATCGAATTCTCCGGCAATCTCACCACCCGCGACAAGGTCATCCGGCGCGAGCTGCTGCTCGACGAAGGCGACCTGTTCAACAACCGCCTGTGGGAGATCAGCATCTTGCGACTAAACCAGCTTGACTATTTTGAGCGTATCAAGCCCGAGAACGCCGAAATCAAGCGCAACGTCAAGGAAGGCACCGTGGACGTTGTGCTCAAGGTCAAGGAGAAAGGCAAACAATCCATCGGGCTGAGCGGCGGCGTCAGCGGCATCGCTGGCAGCTTTGTCGGCTTCAGCTACCAGACCAACAACTTCCTGGGTCTGGGCGAGACGCTGACCTTTTCGGCTGAGTTCGGCGACCGGCAGCGCAACTTCCTGTTCGGATTCACTGAGCCGTATCTGTTCGACCGGCCCATCTCGACTGGCTTCACCATTTTCAACAGCCGCTTCAACTTCAATCAGTCCCGCGAGACCTCCCTGCTGCTGGGACAGGCCATCCAGCTTGACCCGAATACGACGCAGAACTACAACCAGAACAGCAAGGGGTTCACCGTCTTTGCCAGTTACCCGTTGAAGCGCTTCTCCTTCACCCGCATCGGACTCACCTACGGGCTGACCAACACCAGTATCACTGCGTTCAGCGACGCCTCACGTCTGCTGTTCACGACGCTGCAATTCCGCGGCTTCGCCGGCCCCTCGGCGTTGACAGGCATCCAATCAAGCCACATCGTGCCGACCGTCACCTACAACACGATTGACAGCCCGCTGAACCCCACCCATGGCAAGAGCTTCTTCACTTCGGTGAACTTCGAGGGCCTGGGGGGCAACGTCAATGCCGTCACTACGGTCTTCGAGGGCAAGTACTTCCGGCCAATCAACAAACGGCGCAACGTGCTGGGCTTCCGCCTCCTGACTGCCTTTGCCACCGGCTACGGCGGCCGCGCGTTGCCGCCATTCAGCCGTTTCTACCTGGGCGGCGAGGATACCGTCCGCGGCTTTGATATCCGCACGATCGGGCCCATTGGATTCATTCCCGTGCCTGTGAATACTCCCCTCTTCTTCCTGGATCCAACGCAACTGGACAACTTCGGCAATCCGCGGCTGCGCCAGGTGACCGTACCCACGCTGGTGTATAACTTTACCTTCCCGGGCGGTGATATTCAGGGGGTGGGCAACCTCGAGTACCGCATCCCTCTTGTTGGACCGGTGAGCATGGCGCTGTTTTTCGACGCCGGGATCAACGGGGCCCTGCGTGGCCAGCAGTTGCAGTTGGACCCGACCGGCCTGCAACAGCTCCGCACGCAATTCCCCGATGCGACGATCAATCAGACGATTAATCTGTTGCATGGCACGAACTTCAAACCGCGGACCTCGACAGGGCTCGAATTCGTGGTGCAACTGCCGGTGGTCAATGCTCCGTTCCGCATCTACTGGGCCTATAACGTGAATCGGATTCGGCAAACCCTGGTTGCGCCGTCCAGCGCCTTTGTGATCACCGATAATTTCCGGCAGTCGCTGCCGCCGGGTGTGCTGGAGTCGCAGATCCTGCCCCAGCTCAACAACATCGTGAACAACCCCGGGAGGTTGAATTTCTTTGAGCCGAGGCGCACCTTTCGATTTACGGTCAGCCGGACATTCTAGTGCCCGGTGTTGCGCTGGCGCCGCGTAGGCATTGCGGACTAAGATGGCACGCAAGCTCCGCGTGGTACGGGGTGCCGGGCGGACGTGGGACCGTCGTGCAAGGCTCGTGATCTGGTCTTCCTCGGAGGCAATGGAATGAAGCGGTGGATCTGCTGGATAACTGTTTCTCTCCTGCTTGGTATGCTCGTGCTGGGGTGTGGCGGCAAGGGCGGCGCAGCGGCCGGCCTCACCGTGTCGATTTCGCCCAAAACGGCCGCGGTGAATCTCAATGGCACGCAGCAGTTCTCCGCGATCATAACTGGCGGCACGCCGCCCGTAGTGGCCACCATCGCAGCCACCAACGGTGCTGTGCGCGCCGCCAACGTTGTAACCATCACGACGACATCGCCGCACGGCTTGGGCACCGGCCAGAGCGTCACGATCGCCGGGGTCTCGGACAGCAGTTTTAACGGCACATTTACGATCGCGAGTGTGCCGTCCACGACGACCTTCACCTATGCACAAACTGGCTCCAACGCCACCAGCGGCGGCGGCACCGTTTCCGCAAACACCGTGAAGTGGTTTGTGAGCGATGTTGAAGGTGGAAATGCGACCTCCGGGACGATTTCCACGACCGGGCTTTACACCGCCCCGGCCACCCTCCCGCCGGCCACGACCCTTACGATCGCCAGCAACGGTGCAGCGCGCGCAAACAATGTCGTCACCATCACCACCACGGCGGCGCACAACCTCATTGTCGGGCAGGTGGTGATCATTACAGGGGTCACAGACACCAGTTTCAACGGGACGTTCGCTATCCAGACTGTACCATCGACCACGACGTTCACCTATTCCCAGACCGCCGGCAATGCCACCAGCGGGGGCGGAACAGTCACTTCGACAAGCGTCCAAGTCAAAGCGCAGGCCGTCGCGGACAGCACGAAGAGCGACACGGCGACGGTCTCGGTGTTGTCCGGCATCAGCATCAGCGTTTCGCCCAAGACGGCGACCGTGGGTACCACCGAAACCTTTCAGTTCATTGCCACGGTGACCGGCTCGAGCAACACCAACGTCACCTGGTTGGTGAACGGCGGCAGCGCCAACGGTACGATCAGCACGAATGGGCTCTATACGGCGCCCAGCGCCGTCCCCAATCCCGCGACGCTGACGGTCACGGCAACGGCCGTGGTCGATCCCAACAAGACGGCCACCGTGTCGGTGACCGTGGTCACGGCCGCCGATCCGACACTGACCGCCATCAGCCCCACCCATGCGGCGCAAGGCTCCATCTTCCAGGATGTCTACTTGACGGGGACTAATTTTCTTTCGACGAGTACTGTCTTGCTGAACGGCGCTGCTGTTCCCTCTTCTGCGCTGACCCTGGTTAGCACTACGCTGCTGCGGGCGACCATTCCCGACAGCCTGCTGGCTACCGCTGGTACATTCAATTTGGCCGTAAAGCGCCAGTCGGGCTCCACCACGCCGGCGTGCACCCCGGATGCGACAAAGTGCCAACTCGTGGTGGCGCCGGTCCGCCCGGCGCTGGTAGCAGCCTCGCCCGATAGTGCCACCCAAACCAGCTCGAGCGCTTCGGTCAGCTTCAACGTCAACGGCGGCTATTTCGGCACAACTGCTTCGCCGGTGGTGACGGCAGAGTTTAACGGCAGCGTGCGGCCGGCCGCGGTGACCAGCCGTCAATTGAGCGTCACCATCGGCGGCGGGAACGGCGATCTGAGCACACCGGGGCTGTTTTCGGTGGCCGTGCGCAATAGTGGCGCGGCGCAGCCCGTTGCGGTTACGAACCTCGCGGTGCAGCCCTCGCCCTCGGTCATGGCGCCGTCAGTTGTGACCAGGCTAACCATGCCCGGCACGAACCCGCGGCCCGGGGCTGTCGCCGTGAACACCGCCACCGGCATCGCCGTAGTGGCGAACAGCGGAACCAATTCCATCACGCTGATTGACCTGAAGACCTCTCCGCCCAGCATCAGCGGCGCCCCCATCGCCGTGGGGACATCGCCGACCGGCGTCGCAGTGGATACGGTCCGGAATCTGGCGGTGGTGGCGAATAACGGCAGCAGCAATCTCTCGGTTGTGGATCTGAACACCCTGGCGGTCACGCCAGTAAGCGCCAACATCAACAATGCGCCTTTCTCGGTGGGCATCAATCCGCTGACCGGACGGGCGCTGGTCGCCTACCAGTCCACGAACAACGGCTCGCTGCTCGACCTCACCATGAGCCCGCCGGCGGTGATCGGCTCGGTTTCGATCAGCACGGGCCTGAACCCGCAGGTCGCGGTCGAGCCGCGGCTGAACTGGGCCGTTGTGACACCCGGCGGCGCCGGTTCGCTTTCGATCGTGGACTTGGGGCGGCAGTCGGTGAACGCAATCGCCGCGGCCCCCAATGGGGCTTCGCGCTCTTCCAACGTCGTGACAATCACCACGACCGCCACACACGGTCTGATTCCCAACGAGGCGGTCTTGATCACCGGGGTAGCCGACGCCAGCTTCAACGGCACTTTTACGGTCGCCGCGGTACCATCCAACACAACTTTTACTTACAACCAGACGGCCGCGAATGCGACTAGCGGAGGCGGCTCGGTTTCCTATGCGCTTCCCTTGGCCACCGCCACACTCGGCGTCGGCGTGCGCGGAATCGGCCTCAACCCGGAGACGAAGAAGGCACTTCTGGCCGATCCCACTACCGGCGCCCTACTCATTTTCAGCGTGCTCGACCAGACCGTCACGACATTCCCCCTGCCGGAGACCGGGGCGGTGGCCGCGGCTGTGAATCCGCTGATTGATATCGGCATGACCATCAACCCAGGGACCGGCGTGGCCTCGGTAATCGATCCTCGCACTCCGGCGCGCATCGCGACCGTTCCGGTCGGCACGGGACCCAAGGCGGTGGCCTTCGATCCCGCAAGCAACCTGGCTTTGGTGGCCAACGAGAGCAGCAACGACGTAACCATTATCTCGCTCGGGAGCATCGGGTCGCCGCAGATCACCGAGTCGAGCCCGGCCTTCACGTTCACCTCCGCGACGCCGCTGACGCTGACGTTGGCCGGAAGCGGGTTCGGCGCCGGATCGGCTGCCCGCCTGGATGGGGATGCCACCGGCGTGACCACATCATTCGATTTGACGCACCCGCGCCAGTTGACCGCCACGATTGCGCCTTCGCGACTGGGGGCGCCGCGACGCTACGCCGTGGATGTTCTTAACCCCGGCGGGGTGCACTCGAACGTCAGCGACCTCACGGTCATCATGGCGGTGAGCACCAGCAGTACCGGATGCACGGCACCGACGCCCCGCGGGGTGGCCATCGATCCGGAGCTCGACGTGGCCGTGGTGACCAACCCGGGCTGCAACAACATCTCGCTGATTGACCTGAAGACCGGCACAGTGGGCACCGTAACCAAGACCATTGCCGTGGGCACCAACCCCCAGGGCGTTGCCGTGATTTCCCGGCTCGGCAAGGCCGTGGTGACCAATCGCGGCAGCAACAACGCCTCGGTCGTGGACCTGGTAGGCGGGACGGTGACTACCACGGTGACCGCTGGCACCGAACCCATCGGCGTGGCCATCAATCAGGACACCGCCACCGCCGTGGTGGCCAACAGCGCCTCCAGCACGATCAGCACGTTTAGCGTTGATTCGGGTTCGCTCGGCCCCACCGCTTCCGTGGACGCGCGCCCGGTGGCGGTGGCCATCGACCCCACTCGGAACCTGGCGGCGGTCGCCTGCGCCACGCAGAACACTTTGGACCTGGTGGACCTCAGCCAGGCGTCGCTGCCGGTGACCGGACACATTTCGGGCCCGCAGCTTCCCACTGGCGTGGTGTTTGACCCTGTGAGCCGGTTCTTCCTTGTCCTGTCCAGCCTGGGCAACAAGATGTTGCTCGTGAACCCCGATACGCAGCAGTCGCAGTTTGCCAACGTGGGGATCAACCCGACCGCTCTGGCCTACAACTTTCAGAGCAGCACCCTGGTGATTGCGAACACTGCCAGCCAGACGGTTTCGGTGATGGATTTCCTCGACCTGCGCATCCGCGCCATACTGGGGTCAAACGTGGCCCCGCAGTGCCTGAACACCATCGCGGTCGGATCGCCGCCGGTACAGCAACAACCGACCTGCGGAGTGGAAATTCATCCGCGCACGAACCTGGCTGTATTCGCCGACGGGGACAACAACCGCGTCCTGCTGATGCCGCTGCCGCGATAGGCACGGGCCGCGGCTCCGGCCGGGGCCAACCGCCGAATCGGTTGCCGCATCGGAGAGAGGCAGAGGGATGCCGGCGACGCCGCAGAGGGGCATCCCGCAGCCGCGCTGGGAGAAGCGAGATACGCATTTGCGCTTGCCCGGCTGGAAAGTGCCGCGCTATAATGCGCGATTTGCGACTTTTGAAAGGTTGCGATAAGGAGAGGGGATGAAAGTCTATTATCGAGCGGTCATTCTCGCAGCGCTGTTGCTTCCCACGACATTTGTGGCCCGGGCACAGAGCGGCGGGAGCCCCCCGGCAGCAGTCGCGTCGAAGGTGGGGATCTTGAATGTGCGCCAGGCCATCGTCAACACTGCGGAAGGCAAGCAGGCTGCGGCGGAGTTGCAGTCCCAGTTTGCGGCCCGGCAGACCGATCTGGAAAACCTTCGCAAACAGATCGAAGATATGCAGAACCGGCTGCGTAACTGCGAGCGCGCCTGTAGCGAGGAGGAAAAATCGCGGCTGACCCGGGAGGGCGAGCTGAAGTCACGGCAGTTCCAGCGCAAACAGGATGATTTCCAAGAGGAGTTGAACGCCGCCCAGGCCGAGGTGTTCGAGCGCATCAGTCGGAAGATGCAGGATGTTCTCGACCGCTATGCTCGGGAGAACGGCTACACGGTCGTCTTCGATACCTCCATCCAGCAGACGCCGGTTGTCTATGCCTCCAGCCAGGTCGACGTCACTCAGGATGTGGTCCGGCTCTATGACCAAGCCTATCCGGTGAAGCCCGGCACACAGCCGGCAGCAACGCGGCCGCAGCCGAGTGCCCCCAAACCCCAGCCCCCGGCGCCGAAGCCTCAACCGCCGGCACAGAAGCCGCCGCAAGACTAAGCGCGCTGCTTCGCCCCCTAGGGCGTGTGGAAGCGGCCGGCGCAAGCGGCTATCGAGAGATATGGTCGGCCTCCCCGGCAGACGTGCTCGGGGGGGCCGTTTAGTCTTACGGCGCGTGATATTCGATCGTGCCGGGGCGTCAGCGGGATCAAGGGAACCAAATTTCGTCTTCATAGCCCCTTCGCTCGAAGGGTAGCTGTGGTGCAGCGGTTGGGGCGGGCCACAAACAGCTCGGCTCGCCCGCAACGCCGGCCCCAGGGCTGAACACCACGGGATGTAGCTTGCTTTTGACAGATTCGGCGGCTATACTCGGGGTGCTCTGAAGCCGGTCGCATTCTAGAGTGGGCGCGAGCCCACTTTTTTGTTGGCATCGGCAGGGCTGGGGCAGGCGGGCATCCGAAGCGTCGCACGAAGGGGTGCCCCGGCGCACTTGGGAGCCAGGCCATGGAAATTGAGAAGATCCGCGAAGCCGCCGAGCGCGTGGCGCGCTCGGAGGGCATCGAAGTCGTGGATGTCGAATGGAAGGTGGGCCGGCAGCGATTCCTGCGGGTCTATATCGACAAGCCCGAGGGCATCAGCCACCGCGACTGCGAGCTGGTGAGCCAGCAGTTGAGCGTGATCCTCGACGTCGAGGACCTGGTGCCGGGGCCGCGATACATCCTGGAGATCAGTTCGCCAGGGTTGGACCGCAAGCTCACTCGGCCCACAGACTTCGAGCGTTTCGTGGGGCGGCTGGCGCGGATCTCGACCCTCGAGCCGGTGGAGAACGCGAAGTTTTTTGAAGGTCGGCTGGCGGGTTACGCCGACGGCATGGTGCAGCTTGAGGTGAAAGGGCGCGTGATCGCGCTGCCGCTCGGAGGCATTCGCAAGGCGAATCTGGTGGTGGAATTCTAGGGGTGACACACAATGGCCAGTCTGCTTTACCAAACGATTGAGCAGATCAGCCGGGAAAAACACATCGAGCCGGAGATCATCGTCGCGGCGATTGAGGACGCGATGGTGGTGGCCGCCCGGAAGTATTACAAGACCGAAGAGGATCTGCGCTCGAAGTTCAACCCGGAAACCGGCCAGGTGGACGTGTATGCGGTGCGTGCGGTGGTCGAGGAGGTGGCCGACCCCAAGCGCGAGGTGACCTTGACCGAGGGCCGCAAATTCGATCCGGCGGTGGAAGTGGGCGGCGAAATCTTGATTGTGAGGCCCACCGACGTGCTCGGGCGCATCGCGGCGCAGACGGCCAAGCAGGTGATCATGCAAAAGGTGCGCGAGGCCGAGCGCGACACCATCTTCAACGAGTTCAACGGCCGGGTGGGCGAGCTGGTGAACGGCATCGTGAAGCGCACCGAGGGCCCCGATGTGATCGTGGACCTGGGCCGCACCGAAGCGCGACTCCCCAAGCGCGAGCAGTCGCGGCTGGAGGCCTACAACCTGGGCGACCGGCTGCGCGTGGTGATCCGTGCGGTTGACCGCGCTTCGAAAGGCCCGCAGGTGATTGTTTCGCGCGCCGATCCGATGCTGGTCCAGCGGCTATTCGAAATGGAAGTGCCGGAGATCTACGACGGCACCGTGCAGATCCGCGCCGCGGCCCGCGAAGCCGGCGAGCGCACCAAGATCGCCGTGCAGAGCCGCGACAAGGATGTGGACCCGGTTGGCGCCTGCGTGGGGATGAAGGGGATGCGCGTGCAGTCGATCATCCGCGAATTGCGCGGCGAGAAGATTGATATCATCCCGTTCAACGAAGAGACGATCACCTTTGCCCAGAAGGCCCTGAGCCCGGCCAAGGTGACCCGGGTGCAGATCATCGACCCCGAGCAGCGGCACCTCGAGGTCATCGTCGAGGATACGCAGCTCTCGCTAGCTATCGGCAAGAAGGGGCAGAACGTCCGCTTGGCCAGCAAGCTGATCGGCTGGAACATCGACATCAAGAGCGAGGAAGAAAAGCGACAGGAGATCGAGGCACAGATGGCCGCGCTCACCGCTCCGGGCACGCCGCTCGCGGAGCTGAAGGGCGTCGGCCCGAAGACCATCGAGAAGATCGAGACGCACGGCGTGAGCTCGATCGAGAAGCTGGCCGATATGACCCCGGAGCAGTTGATGGAGATCCCGGGCATCGGCGAGAAGATGGTCGAGAAGATCCAGGTGGCGGTGAAGAGCTACTTCGAAGCGCTCGACGCCCAGCAAACCGCCGCAGCAGCAGAAGCAGCAGCGGCGGGTGAGGCCGCGGCCGCTGTTCAAGCGACCGAAGCCGCCGCCGAAGCGCCTGCGGTCGCGGACGATGCGGCCGCGAAGCCGGAAGGTGATGCGTCGGCTGAGCCGCACAAGGGAGAAGAATAAGCCGCAAGCTCAATGACCGAGCCCAACCAAATCCGCATCAACGAGCTGGCCCGGGAACTCGAGGTCAAGGCCAAGGCCATCATTGACTACTTGCCGGAGGCCGGCGTCAGCGAGAAGAAGACGCACTCCAGCTCGATTGAGGTCGCTGCGGCCGAAAAGGTGCGGAAACACTTCCGCGAACTGGCGGATGCCGAGGCGGCTGCCGAAGCCGCCGCCGTGGCGGAGAAAGTATCCAGGGAAGCCGCCGCCAAGGCAGCCCGGATGAGACCTCCGGCACCGCCGACCCCTGCCCCGGCCGCCGGACCCGCAAAACCCGCCGCGACCTTGGCCGGGCCGCCGGGCGTGAAACCTGCAATTGGCGGCGTTCCTTCCGCCAGGCCCGGGATCCCCGGGACTGGTGCGCCCGGGGCAGCGAAACCCGGTGTCGCCACTGCTGCGAAACCTCCTGCGCCGGGAGCCGCGGCGCCCAAGCCCGGCGCTCCGGCCGCAAGAACGGCTCCCCCGCCGCCCGCGATCGCCAAGCCGGGAACCACCCTGACACATCCGACAGCAAAAACTCCGTTGCGCCTCGGGGTTCCCATCGTTTCAGGCGCGCGACCGGCAGCATCGGCGGGCGCACGCGCTGGCGCTCCGCGGCCGAGCTCGCCCGCCACGGCAGGGGCTCCAGCGTCACGTTTGCCGGCGCGTCCCGGCGCTCCGGGTCGGCCGATGCCCGTGCGGCCCGGCCAGCGGATCGGCCGCCCAGGTCCCGGGCCTCTGCCCGAGAAGCTTCCGCCCAAGGCGGAGCCCGGTAAGCCCATCTACGAGCGCAAGCCCGCGGCTCGCGCTCGGCCCACGATGGAGAAACGCTTTGAGGAGGGCGAGCGCAAGCTGCATCCGGTGCGCACCCGGCCCGGCGTGGGCGAACGCCGAGCGGCCCGCATCGAGCCGGCGCCGCCTCCGGTGCCCCGCGAACCGCGGGAGGTCACGATCACCGAGGGCATCACCGTCCGTGAGCTGGCCGAAAAGCTCGACGTGCGCGCCAAAGACGTGCTGAGGACGCTGCTGGACCGCGGGGTATTCGCCAGCATCAACCAGGCACTGGACACGCAGACAGCCACCACTCTGGCCGAAGCCTTCAACGGCATCGTCCACGTCATCTCATTCGAACAAGAAATGGTCCAGGAGGTGGCCAAGGAAGAAAAGGCGGAAAACCTGCAGCCGCGGCCGCCGGTGGTGACGGTGATGGGCCATGTGGACCACGGTAAGACCAGTTTGCTTGACGCGATTCGTGAGACTGATGTGGCCGCCGGCGAGGCGGGCGGCATCACCCAGCACATCGGCGCTTATCAGGTGCCGGTGGACGGCCGGCGCGTGGTCTTCGTGGACACGCCGGGCCACGAGGCCTTCACGCGGATGCGCGCCCGCGGCGCCAAGGTGACCGACATCGTCGTGCTGGTGGTGGCTGCCGACGACGGCGTAATGCCGCAGACTCAAGAGGCCATCGATCACGCCAAGGCCGCCGGCGTGCCGATCATCGTGGCCATCAATAAGATCGACAAGCCCGAGGCGCAGGCTGAGCGGGTCAAGCGGCAGCTCTCCGACCGCGGGCTGATGCCCGAGGAGTGGGGCGGCGACACAGTGGTGGTGGAAGTCTCCGCGAAGCAGAAGAAAAACCTCGATAAGCTGCTCGAAATGATCCTCTTGGTCGCGGACCTGCGCGAGCTGAAGTCCAACCCCGGATCGCCTGCGACTGGGACCGTCCTCGAATCGCGAGTGGATAAGGGCCGCGGGCCGGTGGCGACCGTGCTGGTGCAGACCGGCACGCTGCACACCGGCGACGTTTTCATCTGCGGCGCCGTGTACGGAAAAGTGCGCGCCATGTTCGACGACCACGGCCGTCCGGTGAAGGAAGCCGGTCCTTCGTCGCCCGTCGAGGTGCTGGGTTTGCAGGGCGTCCCCGGAGCGGGCGACCACTTCCAGGTGGCCGACGAAGCCAAGGCGCGGCACATTGTGGAATACCGGCAGACGAAGTTGCGCGAGGCTACGCTCGCCCGCAGCACCGGCGCGCGCATCACGCTCGACCAGCTGCACGAGCAGCTCAAGGCCGGCGACGTCAAGGAGTTGCCCATCGTCATCAAGGCCGACGTGCAAGGCTCGGTGGAAGTGCTGAGCGAGATGCTGCCCAAGCTCTCGACCGACCAGGTGAAGCTGAAGATCATTCACGCGAGCGTCGGCGCCGTGTCGGAGACCGACGTGCTCCTGGCATCGGCCTCGAACGCCGTCATCATCGCCTTCAGCGTGCGGCCGGACCGCAAGGCTGCGGACCTGGCGCAGCAGGAAAACGTGGACATTCGCCCGCACACGGTCATCTACGAGGTGTCCGACGAAATCAAGAAGGCCATGGCCGGGCTGCTCGCGCCGGTGTTCAAGGAGACTTATCAGGGCCGCGCCGAGGTCCGCGATACCTTCCGCATCAAGGGCGTCGGAATGATCGCCGGCTGCTACGTCCAGGACGGCACGCTCAAGCGCGACGCCGAGCTGCGCGTCGTGCGTGATGGCGTGGTCATCTACACCGGACGCGTGCAGTCGCTGCGCCGCTTCAAAGAGGACGTGAATGAGGTGCGCGCCGGGTTTGAATGCGGCGTGGCCATCTCCAACTTCAGCGACGTGAAGGTCGGCGACATCCTGGAATGCTTCACCATGCAGAAAGTGGTCGTGGCGGAAGCCACCGCCTAGGCCTATCCTGAGACTGCCAGAGGCTTTCGCGAAGGCCGCACGTGCCTGACAGGCAAGAAAGAATTCCGGCCGGGGGCGCACATGCCGATCGGTCTCCTCACCCTGGAAATCCACATCCCCGATGCCCGCTCGCTCAAAGACAAACGGCAGGTGCTCCGCAGCCTGAAAGACCGGCTGCGCGGGCAGTTCAACGTGGCCGTCGCCGAGCTCGACCATCAAGAGTTGTGGCAGCGGGCGCTGGTAGGCGTGGTGAGCCTTTCGGGCGACGCCGGGCATCTCGAGCAATCGCTGCAAGCCGTGTTCGCCGAATCGGAGCGGTTATTGGGACGCGACCTGATCGGCCATGAGATCGAATTGCTTTAAGCCGGAGCCGCGCCCACGTTCGCAGGACATAGAAGGAAGAGCGCACGAGATGACCATTGCGGGCCATCGCCACGAGCGGGTCGCCGAAGAGATCCGGCACGAGGTCAGCACCATGCTGGCGGGCGAACTGAAGGACCCGCGCCTTGCGGGGCTGGCCACCGTGACCGAAGTCCGGGTCACACCCGACCTCAAACACGCCCGCATCTACGTCAGCGTGATGGGTACCGAGGCCGAGCAGGCCTCCACGTTGGTTGGCCTCACGGCTGCCGCCGGCTACGTCCGGCACGAGCTGACCGAGCGGCTGCGGCTGCGCCGCGGTCCGGAGATCCATTTCGTGCTCGACCGCTCGGAACAGTACGGCCAGCACATTGAAGAGCTCCTGCGGCAGACCAAGCAATCTACAAAGCCTGACGCCGAAAACTGACAGCGGAAGACTATCCTTCTACGATGGCGCGCAAGCCACAACCGGCGCCGTTTGACGGCGCACTGGTGATTGATAAGCCAGCGGGAAAAACCTCGCACGACATGGTCGAAGCCGTGCGACGCCTGCTCGGCTTCCGCCACATCGGACATCTGGGCACGCTCGACCCGCTGGCGACCGGGGTGCTCGTACTGCTGCTGGGCCGGGCGACGCGCCTGGCGCAGTTCTATGCCGGGCGGCGCAAGCGCTACACCACGACCGTGCGCTTCGGCTTTGCCACCGATACCTACGACGCCGACGGCACGCCCCTCGGGCCGGACACCGCACCCGAGCTTCGCCGCGAAGAGATCGAGCGGCTGGCGGCGCATTTCGTGGGGCGCTTCGCGCAGATCCCGCCGGCATTTTCGGCCAAAAAAGTGCACGGCCGGCCGGCGCACGAGCTGGCCCGGAAGAAAAAACCGGTGGAGCTGAGGCCGGTAGAGGTGGAGGTGTACGAGTTCCGCCTGACCGGCGTGGAGGGTTCGCTCGCACAGTTTGTGGTCGAGTGTGCCCCGGGCACCTATGTCCGGTCGCTTGCGCACGAGATGGGAGCGCAGCTCGGCAGCGGCGCGCATCTTGCCGAAATCGTGCGCACGGCCGTTGGCGAGTTCACGCTCGACCAGGGAGTGAAGCTGGAAGAGCTCGAGCAGGCGGCCCGCAATGGGCGGCTCGCCGAATGGATTCTCCCGCTCGAGCGGCTGCTGCCCAATCTGCCCCGGGTGACGGTGCTGCCCGTGGTGGAGCGGCGCGTGCGCCACGGCTCGCGGTTTAATGTCCAGGTGACCCACATCCAGCCGGGCCGCGTCTCGACGGCGCAGGGCGCCCCGGCGGAGCTCGATGCCGGCGACTGGCGGCCCGCCCGGCTGCGCGTCTTCAGCCAGCAGGAGAAGCTGATCGCCATCGCCGAAGCCGTCGTCCCGCGCACCTATCAGCCCGTGGTCGTCCTCGACGCCGAACCCTAGCTTCGCCCTGCGGTTGTATCCGAGATCGCGTCAAGTCCAATCGGGTGGGGATTCCTCGGCTTCGCTCGGGACATGTAATGCCGGACCCTGCAACCAAGAACTGTGAACTCTCGACTGTGGGCGGATTCTCTCTATTGCTGGACTGCCGGCCTTTCGACGCCGGGCGTGCCGCTGCCTCGTCCGGCATAGATCGAGCGGTCCGTGCGCGGCGCCAGGCGAACCTGCCGCGGCGTGACGAGAATCAACAGCATCGTATCCCGCCGCTCGGTATCGCGTCGCCCGGCCAGGTGACCTGCAGTGCGGGCGAATCCCGGCAGGCCCGTGATCGTCCGCGTCTCTTCCGGTTGGACAATTCCGGTAAGCAGCGTGGTCTCGTTTTCGCGGACGCGCACAGTCTGGTCCACGGTGCGGTTGCTGATCACCGGGATGCCATTGATCGTTTCTCCGGAGAGGCTGCGGATCTCGAATTCCAGGTGGAGCGTGACTTCACTGTCGGCATGGACTCGCGGCGTGGCGCGGACTTTCAGGCCCAGGTCTTCGTACTCGGCACCCGGGTAAGCGATCTGCGGGATGGTGGTTGAAGCGACTGAAGCGGCTGGGTTGAGGATCGTTGAAACAGTATTCGCGCCCTGATCGGTGATGGCCAGGTCGGGCCGGCCATTGTTAATCAAATTGAGTGCGATGATCGCGCTCGGCCCGGTGCCGACGGCCAACTCGAGGCGCGCGCCGAAGGTGCCGTCGCCGTTGCCGATGAGCACGGTGACCGTGTTGGAGCCCTGGTTGGCGACGGCCAGGTCGAGCCGGTTATCACCGTTGAAGTCCGCGATGGCGACCCCGACCGGGCTCGCGCCGGTCTGGAAATCAGCCTTGGAGCCGAACGTGCCGTCGCCATTGCCGACCAGGATGGAAACGGTGCTCGACCCCTGGTTCGCGACCACCAGGTCCAACTTGCTGTCCTGATTGAGGTCGGCCACGGCCACGGCGCTCGGGGCCACTCCGGTGCCAGTATCTTTGTGCGTCTGGAATGTGCCGTCGCCGTTGCCAAGCAGAATGGAGATATTATTGGAGTTCTGGTTGGCGACCACCAGGTCCAGCTTCCCATCCGCATTGAAATCCGCTGCGACAACCGCGACCGGCTTCGTGCCCGTGGGGGAATCCATGTGGGCTTGGAACGTGCCGTCGCCGTTCCCCAGCAGGATCGAGATCGTGCTGTCGGTGGAGTTGGCGACCGCCAGGTCGATCTTCCCATCGCGGTCGAAATCACCCGTGATCACCGATTGGGGGCCGCCGCCCGTGGCGAAGGTTTTCTGGGGCTGAAACGTGCCGTCACCGTTGCCCAGCAGGATTGAGACCGTCGCGTCAGCCTCGTTGGTCACGGCCAGGTCGAGCTTCTGATCCCCGTTGAAGTCGCCGACGGCGATTGAGCTGGGCTGCGTTCCCACGGCAAGAGTCGTCTGGGGCTGAAATGTGCCGTCGCCGTTGCTCAGCAGGATTGAAACCGTTCCCGAGTCGCGATTGGCGATGGCAAGGTCCACGCGGCCGATGCCCCGGAAGTCGCCGGCGGCGACCGCCGCCGGGCCGTTGCCGGTGGCAAAGTCGTTCCGGGGAAAGGCGACCTGATTGGCGGCGATCAGTTGAGGCGAAACCAGGCTGGATCCAAGCAGCGCCAGGGCAACGGGGAAGCGGTCTCCGATGAAAAAGGTGGCCGGCTGCCCGTCCTCGGCACGCAGCAGCACGCGCCGGCCGCTGCGGACCAAATTCAGCGTCTCGGAGAAATCGGCCGCGGCGCCGGGCAGGTTGGCCAGGAAGATGGTCCGACCGCCGCCGATTGCGATGACCGGCGGCACCGACGCGCCAAACACACGCTGCGCAATCGCAATCAGCGATGCGGTAGTTTGCGCCTGCTGCAGGGCCCGAACGTCGGAGGGGCTTATGGTGATCAGCCGGCCAGTTGAAGGCGGCGTGATTCCGAGCCGCCGGGCGGCATCGCGGCTTACTTCCAGAATTTCGATCTCCAGCAGGATCTCAGCGGGGATCTGTTCGAGCTCCCGGATAAGAGCCGCGGCCAGGGCGACGGTCGCGGGCGAGTCCCGCAAGGTGAGGGTATGGCTGCGCGTGTCGAGCTCGGTGTGGGTTGCGCCGGCAATCTCGCGCACCAGGCGCAGCGTCTCGGTCATTTTGTCCGGCGTCGCCGATGCCGGCAGCACCATGGTGCGCACCACCACCGGGGCGTAATCGCGCCGCTTCTGCGGCGTGTCTGCGGCCACAAGAAACGTGTGCGGGTCAACCGCCCGCCAGAACGTGGCGGTCTGCTGGCCGAGCACGTTCATTGCGGTGTCGAAATCCACGCCCGCAACGCGGAAACGCACCGCGCGGGCCGGCAACTCGTTATCGAACATCACGATCAACCCGAACTGGCGCGCCACTTCGAGGTAGGCGCCGCGGACATCGCCGCGATAGTCGAAGTTGCGTGTGCCAGGTTGTGCCTGGACTTGGGCAGGGCTTGCCAGAGAAGGAAGCTCCTGCTCCTGCGGCGGCGACCACGGACGCTCAAACTGCGCGAGTCGCTCACGCGCCACCGAATAGCTCGGGTCGAGCTGAAGCGCAGCACGCAGCGCGTCGCGGGCCTGGTCCAGCCGCCCCGCCAGAGCCTCGCGTTCGGCACGGTCGGTGTGCTCGCGCACCATCTGGAATCGCGCCGCCTCGCGCCTCAGCAGCGGCTCCGCGTCACCGGGCGCGTTGCGGGCGGCTTCGACGTACGCCTCGAAAGCAGCGGGCCAATCCTGGGCCTGCTCGGCGCGCAATCCTCTCGCAAGAGCCTTCCTGGCTTTCCGCGCATCGGGTTTGGGCGAACTCGAGGCAGCGGAAAATTCCGGCAGAGCGGAGGACTGCGGCTGCGCGGGGCCCGCGGCGAGCAGGCCGGCTATGAGGGCCGAGCTACAGGCGAAGAAAAAGCGACGGTGGCGCGCATGCCGCATCATGAGAAGATGTCCGGCGAGTATTGTACTGGCAGGCGGGGCGCCGGCGAGCTAATTTCCTTGACGGGGTGCCCTGCCTGCGGGTAGACTCAAATCTCCAGTTGCGACTGAGTTTCAACTGGCGAAGGCCCTCTTGCTCTCCGCTCTGCTGATTGCCCTCCGCGAAGGTGTCGAGGCCGCCCTGGTCGTCGGCATCGTCTTGGTCTATCTGAACCGCACAGGGCGTGCAGGCCTGGCGCGCTACGTCTGGGCCGGTGTGGCGACGGCCGCGGCCTTGAGCTTGGCGGTTTCCGTGGCGCTCGAGCGCTGGAAGCTGAATCAAGAAGGCTTCGAGGGTCTGCTGTTACTGCTGGCCGCCTTCTTCGTGGTCACCATGATCGTTTGGATGAACCGCGTGGCGCGCCAGCTCAAGAAGCAAATTGAGCAGCGCGTCGAGACTTACGCGCAGCGGGCCACCCTGGCTGCCGGGGTGGGACTGGCCACATTTGTCTTCCTGATGGTGCTGCGCGAGGGCGTGGAGCTCGCGCTGATCCTGCGTGCCGTGCAGTTATCGAGTGAGGGTATCGGCACCTGGATCGGCACGGCGCTGGGGTTGGGCGTGGCCATTGCCGTGGGCCTGTTCTTCTTCCAGGGCACCCTGCGGATTCCCCTCGGCCGGTTTTTCTCTGCCACCAGCACGATCCTGATGATTGTGGCCTTCCAACTTGCGCTGACCGGGGTGCATGAGCTCAGCGAGTCCATGTGGATCCCTTCGGGGCGGCGCGAGATGGCGATTATCGGCCCGATCGTGCGCAACGACGTCTTCTTCTTTGTCGTGATCCTGGGTGCGGCGGCGCTGCTGGTTCTGCGCGAGTGGTTGGCGCTGGCGCACCAGAATACGCCCGATGCCGGGGCGAACGACGCAGAACGTCGCCGATGGGAGTGGTCGCAGCGCAAGCAGCGCCGGTGGATGTTCGCTGCGGCGTTCACCTGCCTGGCCGTGGTGCTGGCGCTGACCGCCGACTTCATCTATGCCCGGGCTGCCGCCGCGCCGCCGCAGGCCCGACTGCTGGCTCCCGAGGGAGACCGAGTGCGCATTCCGCTGGCCCAAGTGAGCGACGCAAACCTGCACTTCTTCACTGTGGAAGCGAATGGCACGTCCGTGCGCTTCATGGTGATCCGCAAGGCCGGCGGCTGGGGGACTGCGCTCGATGCCTGTCTGATTTGCGGCACGGCCGGCTACCGGCAGGATGGCTCGAACGTGATCTGCCGGAATTGCGCCTCGGCGATCTATATCCCCACGATTGGCGAGGCCGGCGGCTGCAACCCGGTCGGCGTAGGCTCGCGGGTCGAAGGCGATCAGCTCGTCGTTGATCTGGCGGCGCTGGCCCAGGCTGCCACTCGAGTCCCGCGGTAGTTCCCAAGAAAAATGTTCCTCCGCCTCGTTGGTGAGTCCTTTTCGCGGAAGCCGCGACGTAAGGCGCTGACAGCCGCGGCGCTGGCGCTCGGCATGGCTGTGGCCACTGCCACCCTGAGCGTCGCGCTGGATGTGGGCGACCGGCTGGCGCGAGAATTCCGCAGCCTGGGCGCCAATCTCTTGGTGACTCCGCAGGCCGATACGCTGCCGCTCGAAATTGGCGGCGTGGACTATCGCCCGGTGGATGCGGGCGCCTACCTTCCTGAGAGCGAGCTCGGCAAGCTGAAGACGATCTTCTGGCGCAACAACATCGTCGGCTTCGCGCCGTTCCTGGAAGTGCCGGTGCAGGCGCAGGCTGCCGGCCGATCCGCTTCTGCGCCGGCCACCCTGCTGGGCACCTGGTACCGGCACGCCGTGCCGGTGCCGGATGGCACGACGTTCACCACCGGTGCCGCGACCACACATCCGTGGTGGCGGGTGGACGGCCGCTGGTTCGCCGACGGCGCGGCGGAGTGCGTGGTGGGCGTGACACTTGCTCGCCGCACAGGCATCAAACCTGGCGATACGCTCGAGGTGCGCGCCGGGGAACGCACCGCAACCTTGAGAATCACTGGCATCGTCTCCACCAGTGGGCCGGAGGAAGAAGCCGTGCTCACGCCGCTCGCGGTGGCGCAGGACCTGGCGGGCCGCCCGGGGAGGTTCCGGCGGCTGCTGGTGAGTGCGCTGACCAGGCCCGAGGACGATTTTGCGCGGCGCGACCCGTCCATGATGAGCGCGAGCGAGTACGACCGATGGTACTGCACCGCGTACATCTCCTCGATTGCGCACCAGGTGCAGCAGGTGCTGCCCGGTGTCGAGGCGCGGCCCATCCGTCGCGTCGCAGAGAGCGAGGGCCGCATCCTGACGCGGGTCAGCGGGCTGATGTGGTTGGTGACGCTGGCGGCGCTGGTGGCGGCGGCGCTGGCGGTGGGCGCCACCTCGGCGACTACGGTGCTTGAGCGCCGCGCCGAAGTCGGCCTGATGAAAGCGCTGGGCGCGGGTAACACGCTGGTGGGCGCCTTTTTTGCGACCGAGCAGGTGCTGCTGGCGCTGGTTGGCGGTGCGATAGGCTACGCCCTGGGGCTCGGGCTGGCGCGGATTCTCGGGGAAAGCGTCTTCGGCATTCCACCCACCGAGCGGCTAATCCTTCTGCCGGTGATCTTGGCGCTCGCGGCCGTGGTGGCGCTGGTGGGCAGCTTGGTGCCGCTGCGGCGGGCGGCGCGCCTGGACCCTGCGCCCGTTCTTCGAGGGGAATGATGTTCTGGCGGATCCTCTGGAAGCTGTTTCGCGCCAGCCGCGGCCGTCTGGCCGTGGCGCTGCTGGCGTTGACGAGCGGGGCCACGGTGTGCGCCGCGCTGATCAACCTACAATTCGACGCCGAGCGCAAGCTGACTCGCGAGTTTCGCGCGCTCGGTGCGAACGTCGTCGTATCGCCCGCGCGCGTCCCGGGCGCGGCGGGGAATGAGCCGCCGCTGATGGACGCGAGCGTGGTGGAGCGAATCGCCGCGATGGCCGCGGGAAACGCGCAGGTGGTGGCCGCTGCGCCGTATCTCTATGTCATCGCGCGCTCGCCGTTGGCGAGCGGTGAACAGAACCTGATCGTGGCCGGCACCTGGCTCGACCAGGCGCAAAAAATGGCGCCCTGGTGGAAGCTCGAAGGCCAGTGGGTGACAACCCGCAGTGACTTGATGCGGTGCCTGGTGGGACGCGGCGCCGCCCGGCAGTTGGGTGTTGCGCCGGGCCGCCCTCTCGAGCTGCGCTCGGGCGACCGCGCTGTCCCGCTCATCGTGGCCGGTGTGGTTACTGCCGGCGGCACCGAAGACAACCAGGTCTTCGTCAATCTGCCCTTGGCGCAGCAACTCGCGGGCACGGCCGGCCGCATCGGCTTGGTGCAGCTGAGCGTGAGCGGTTCGCCGGACCAGATCGAGGGCTTTGTCAGCCGGCTGGCGACGGCGCTGGCGGGTTACGAGGTGCGGCCCGTTCGCCAGCTCGCAGAAGCTGAAGGGCAGTTGTTTGGGCGCATCCGCGGGCTGATTCTATCTACTGTGTTGGCGATCCTGGCGCTGACCGCGCTGTGCGTGCTGGCCACCATGGCGGCGCTGGCGATGGAGCGCCGGCGCGACATCGGCCTGATGAAAGCGCTGGGTGGCTCGATGTCGCGTGTGACGCGGCTGTTCCTGGCCGAAGCCGGATCCCTCGGCGTGCTTGGCGGAATCATCGGCTACGGCGCCGGTATCCTGCTATCGCAGTGGATCGGCCGGTGGGTCTTTGGCGTGGCTATCTCGCCCCGGGCGGAGGTGCTGCCGTTGACCGTGGCGCTGATGGTGGGGGTGGCGCTGGCCGGGGCATTGCCGTTGCGCCTGCTGGGTCGGGTGCGGCCCGCGGAAATCCTGCGAGGCGAATGATGGAGACTCTGGTCCAGGCCGAGCGCCTTACCAAGCAGTTTGGAGGGGTGCGCGCGCTCAGCGACGTGAGCTTCAGCGTCGAGGCGGGCGAATGGATCGCCATTATGGGCCCCTCCGGCTCGGGCAAGACCACGCTGATCAACATCCTCGGCGGGCTCGACCGGCCCTCCTCGGGGCGCGTGCTGGTGGATGGCGCCGATGTCGGGGAGCTCGGCGAGGGCGAACTGACGCGCTACCGCGCCGAGAAAATCGGCTTCGTCTTCCAGCAGTTCCACCTGGTGCCGTATCTCACGGCGGTCGAAAACGTGATGCTGGCGCAGTATTTCCACAGCATCGCCGAGGAACCGGAAGCACGGGAGGCGTTGCGCCGCGTCGGCCTGGCAGATCGCATGACCCACCTGCCCGCGCAGCTTTCGGGCGGCGAGCAACAGCGCGTAGCCATCGCCCGGGCGCTGATCAATCATCCGCGGCTGATCCTGGCCGACGAGCCCTGCGGGAACCTCGACGAGGCGAATGCGCAGATCGTGCTGAACCTGCTGCGCGAGCTGCACGCCGCGGGGCACACGCTGCTGGTGGTCACGCACGACCCCTCGATCGGCCGGCTGGCCGACCGGCGAATCGAACTGGCGCACGGCCGTCTGGCGCAGATCACCGTGTTCTCCGCCGAGGACGAGGAGCGCTTCGACCACCTGCTCGAGCAGATCTGGATCTGCGGCGAGGAAGGCACCGCGGCGCGCGTCGAGCGCATCCGCACGCTCGGCTCGGTGGATCCGGTGCGCACGCTTGGCCGAATGGAAGACCTCCGCCTGGTCGAGGTGCGCGAGGCTGAAGTGCGGCTCACCGAACGCGGCAACAGTCGGGCGCGAGACGTCATCCGGAGGCACCGCCTGGCCGAGCGGCTGTTCACCGACACGTTTGAGATTGCTGACCCCGAAGCGCACTCGCAGGCTTGCAAGTTCGAACACATCATTAGCCCGGAACTCGACCAGAAGATTTGCAGCTTTCTCGGCCACCCCAAGACCTGCCCGCACGGCAACCCCATTCCGCCCGGCGTCTGCTGCTCGGCGCGGTAGTTCCGCGGTGCGATCCGCTGCTGGATTTGGCGCGATTGGGGTCACGCCAAATCTGATAGGATGAAAACGAAATGCCGCTGCCTCTCGACCCGCGAAAAAAACCGGCGGACGTGCAGGTACACGTCTCGACCGGCGGTGGCGTGGACATCACCTGGGCGGACGATCATGCCAGCCACTACGATTTCATTTATTTGCGCAACCAGTGTCCCTGTGCGTTGTGCAACGACGAGCGTTCGAGGAAAGGGACGCCGGCGGCCTCGGCCAGCGCGCCGGCTTCCGCCGTGCTGCCCATGTTCAAGCCCAGGGCCCAGGCGCGCAGCGCCCACGCCGTGGGCCATTACGCCATTCAGATCGATTTTACCGACGGCCACGCCACCGGCATCTACAGCTTCGACTATCTGCGAACGATCTGCCCCTGCGAGGACTGCGCCCGCGAGTTCCGCTCGACTCCTGAATAGATCCGAGCGATGCTGAGCCCTTGCCTTGTGCGCAAGCGCATCCGTGACGGCCTAGACTTCTTTTTTATGAAATGAGAGCATAGCCCCCCGGCAGTATTTTTCTGTCCATGGAACAAAAACCCAGCGAACAAACTCCCGCAGCCTCGCGGGCCATTACCATCCCCGGCGTCCTGGTGGCCACTACGGCCATGCTCACGTTCATTTCGTTCTGGCGGGCGGCAGCGATTGTGCTGAACGACCTGGCCTCGTCGGCGTATTACGCCGGCGGCGAGGCCGAAGGGTTCATCGGCAAGACAGCGCCATGGTTCATCCTGGCGATCATGGTCTTCAGCTACGCGGTGCGCGCCGTATATGTGGAAAGTTGCAGCATGTTTGTGCGCGGCGGCGTCTATCGAGTGGTCAAGGAGGCGCTGGGGGGCACACTAGCGAAGTTCTCCGTCTCGGCGCTCATGTTTGATTACGTCCTGACCGGCCCGATCAGCGGCGTGGCTGCGGGGCAATACCTGGCCGGGTTGCTGAACGAAACCGCTGGCTATGTGCACCTGAAGGTCGCGTTCCCGGTGGACTTCACCGCGGCGAGTTTTGCCGTGGCCGTGACTCTCTATTTCTGGTGGCAGAACATCAAGGGCATCCCGGAATCCAGCGACAAGGCGCTCAAGATCATGCAGCTAACCACGGTGATGGTGGTACTGCTGATCGGCTGGTGCGGCTATACGCTGTGGGTGCGCGGCGGCCACCTGCCTCCCTGGCCGTTTCCTCGGAACATCATTCTGAACAGGAATTCGCTGGGCTGGCTGTCCGGCAAACAACTCGGGCAGTTGATCGGACTCGTAGCTATCTTCGTCGGACTGGGTCACTCAATCCTGGCCATGAGCGGCGAGGAGTCTCTCGCGCAGGTTTATCGCGAGATCCAGCACCCCAAGCTGCCGAATCTGAAGAAAGCCGGCTTGATCATCTTCATTTATAGCCTCGTATTCACCTCGCTGGTTTCGTTCTTTGCGGTGATGATCATCCCGGACGGGGAGCGCAAGAACTTCCTGGAAAATTTGATCGGCGGCCTGGCGATGCACCTGCAGGGGCCCTACCCGGTGCGGCTGTTGTTTCACGGCTTTGTGGTGGTGGTGGGGACACTGATCCTGGCGGGGGCGGTGAATACGGCGATTGTGGGCTCGAACGGCGTACTGAGCCGCGTCTCGGAGGATGGAGTTCTGGCCGACTGGTTCCGGCAGCCGCACCGCCGCTTTGGGACCTCGCACCGCATCATCAACATCGTCGTCGGGCTTCAGATTCTGACGATTGTGATCAGCCGCGGCGAAGTCACCTTCCTCGCCAACCTCTACGCCTTCGGCGTGATCTGGAGCTTTGCGATGAAGGGCCTAGCGGTGCTCGTGCTGCGCTACACGCACCCCGGCGACCGCGAATACCGCGTGCCGCTCAATTTCAAGCTGGGCAATGTAGAAATTCCGCTCGGCTTGGGGATGATTACGCTCATCCTGCTGTCCATCGCCGTGGTGAACCTGTTCACCAAGCCGGACGCAACTGTCGCCGGGCTGGTGTTCACCGCCCTGCTGTTCAGCGTGTTCAGCGTTTCGGAGAGGATCGTGCACAAGCGCGGCACCACACACGTCGAAATGGATCAGTTCAACGTCACCGCGCGCGAGGAGCTCTCACCGCAGAGTGTGGGTGCCCGGCCGGGAAACATCCTGATTCCGGTGAGCAATTATCACGCGCTGTATCACCTGTCCGCGGTGCTCGACCGGGTCAAGCCGGGCCGACGCGACGTCGTCGTCCTGCACGTCCGGTTGCTTCGGCGCTCGGGTTCGGGCGAGTCCGAACTCGAGCCCGGGCAACTCTTCGGCAGCATCGAGCAGTATCTGTTCACGCAGGCGCTTGCACTATCGGAAAAACGTGGCAAGCCCATCCGCCTGGCCGTCGTTGCCGCGACAGACATCTGGGACGGCATCCTGCGCGCAGCGTCAAGCCTCCAATCCTCCACAATCGTGCTGGGACATTCCTCGAAATGGACTACTGCGGAGCAGGCGCGCCAAATCGGACTGGCCTGGGAGCGTCTGCCGGATCCCCGGCCGCAATTCAATCTGGAGATCTTCATGCCAGGCGGGCAGAGAGAGTTCTTCCTCCTCGGTCCCCATGCCCCGCACCTGACCGCCAGCGAGGTCAGCCTGGTCCACCGCCTCTGGCTGCAGTTCAGCGAGCAACTCGCCCCGGAGGAGGTCCACCACCACGACGTCGTCCACTTCGCCCTCAACGAGGTGGTGCAGGAGCTGAACGAGGGCAAGGGCGACGAAGTGCTTGCCCGCCTGAAGAAACACATCGAGGAAAACAAGGCCCGCCGCGGCCCAACCTCCTAGTCTACCAAAGCATATTGATTGGACGGCCCCCGGCCTCCGGCGATGGAGAAGCGCTCATCCAGGGAGGCGCGCCAGCCTGTGTTTACGCCGCGCGCAGCTCAGAGGTGCAGTGCGGGCAACGCGTCGCCTTGAGCGCCACGGCGGAGAGGCAATAGGGGCACTCCTTGGTCGAGGGAGCGGCCGCGGGTGCTGGGCGCCTGATCCGGTTCACCTGGTGGATCAGCAGGAAAATCGCAAACGCCACAATCAGGAAGTTGATCACCGTGTTGAGGAACACGCCGTAATTGAGCGTGACGGCCCCTGCGGCCTTGGAGGCGGCGAGGGTGTCATAGTGAGGCCCGGAGAGGCTGATGAACATATTGGTAAAGTCCACCTTGCCGATCAGCCGGCCCAGCGGCGGCATCAGAACGTCCTCGACGAACGAGGCGATAATCTTGCCGAATGCTGCCCCAATGACGATCCCCACCGCCATGTCCACAACGTTGCCGCGCATTGCAAACTCTTTGAAATCTTTCAGCATGTTCGGCCTCCGAGAGGGTGGATGCTTGGGCATTGCTCGGGCCGGGACCCGCTCACGCAGACGGCTCGCACCGAAATGAAATCTGTGTTTCCGATCCCGGCAGCCGGCAATGGGGACGCATTATATCCTGCGTCCGGCAGGGCGAGGTAAGGGCGGCAGCAATTTAGGAGGATCGCTCGGTTGTGCTGGTGCCGGCCGGGAATAAGGTCAAGGCGTGGTCAGCCGCCGTAGGCGAAGCCGGCATCGCGCAGCGTGAGGGGCTCTTCTTCACGGCGGACTCCAGCCGCCACAACCTCGCCGATGAAGATCGTGTGGTCGCCGCGGCGCACTTCGTCCACCACACGGCACTCGAACCACGCCGGCGGGTCCACCAGCACCGGCGCGCCGGTGACGCCGGGCTCAAAGCGGAAGCCGTTGATGGTGGCGCCGGCCGTTGCGGCCCCTTTGAAGAAGCTGCTGGCCAGCTCGCGCTGGCTGCGGCCGACGATGTGCACGGCAAAAACTCGCGAGGCAGCGATGGCCTGATGCAACGAGCTCTCGCGCTGGATCCCGGCCATGATGAGCGGCGGCGAAAACGAGCTCTGCGAGAGCCAGTTGATCGTGCCGCCGGCGTAGCCGTTGGCGTCGCGGGAGGTGGCCACGTAAAGGCCATAGGTGAGCAGCCGCAGCGTCTTCTTCTTGTCGTTGGGGTCCATCAACGTTCCAACGGAGATCGGAATTGTGTCAGCGGGCGCGCGACCAGCGCCGCGCTGACCAGCCCGCGCACGGCCAGGATACCTCCCGCGGCCCCCAGCAGCAGCGCGCTCCAGCGGAAGGGCAGCCACGCAATGCCCAGCATCATCCCGCCAACCAGCGCGAGCGAGCTCCCGCGCACAGCCGCTTCCCTGCGCGAGCTATTACGGCCGGAGCGCCACCAGGCGCGCAGTCCCCAGTAGACCAGAAACGCCCCCAGCGCGATCCACGCCGGGGCGCGCCGGTTGAAGAAATAGCGTCCGGTCGCGGCCACCCAGATCAGCAGCGCGCCGAGCAACACGAAAATCAGCTCGTTCAGCAGGCGGAACAGGTTGGCCGGGCTCAGCATGCGCGTTAAACGCGCTCGATGCGCACTCTTTGAAGAACCACGGGCACGCGGGGCCGGTCGTTGGGGTCCCGCGCCAATTGTGAAATCTTGACGGCGATGTCCTGGCCCTCCACGACTTCGCCGAAGATGGTGTGGCGCTTGTCGAGCCAGGGCGTGGCCGCCACGGTGATGAAGAATTGGCTGCCGTTGGTATTGGGGCCGGAATTGGCCATGGAAAGCTTTCCCGGCCGGTCGTGCCGCAGTGAAGAGTGGAATTCATCGGCGAATGAATAGCCCGGACCGCCGGTGCCGGTGCCCAGCGGGCATCCGCCCTGGATCATGAAATCAGGGATGACCCGGTGGAAGACCAGGCCGTCGTAAAATGGCCGCTTCAACTTCTGCCCGGTGCCGGGATCTGTGAATTCCTTGGTCCCTTCGGCCAGGCCGACAAAATGCTCAACGGTCTTGGGCGCTTCCTTCTCAAACAGCCGGCAGACAATCAAGCCCTGCGAGGTTTCCAGCACGGCGTAGGTTCCCGGCGTTCGCGTCACCCGAAGTTCTCCTCTCGTAGCTGTGTTACGGCGAGCGGGCATTATCCCCCAAGCGCTCAGTCGAAGCAAATGCCCGCCGCACAGTCTGCGTTTGCTGTTTTCCGATGCCCGCGGCGAAGTTGGGCCTGGCAGGCTGCGCCGGCGATGCTAGAATAAGACGCTTTTTGCGCTGCATCTCCGGCCATCGCGGGTGAATCAAAGGAATCTCGAAGGAGCAGAAGGTGCACAACGTCATCATCATCGGCAGCGGCTGCGCTGGGCTCACCGCGGCCATTTATGCTGCGCGCGCCAATCTGAAGCCGCTCGTGATTGACGGCTATGAACCTGGCGGCCAATTGACCCTCACGACGATGGTCGAAAACTACCCGGGCTTCCCCGACGGCATCCTGGGGCCGGAGCTGATCGAAAACATGCGCAAGCAGGGGCAGCGCTTCGGCGCCGAATTCAAGGCCGGTGCCGTCACCGACGTAGACCTCGCCCGCCGGCCGTTCAAGATCACCGCCGGCAAGGAGACCTACGAGTCGTGGTCGCTGATCGTGGCGGCGGGCGCCTCGGCGCGCTTGCTGGGGCTCGAGGCCGAGCGCAAGCTGATGGGCCGCGGTGTCTCCACTTGCGCCACCTGCGACGGCTATTTTTTCCGCGGCAAGGAGATCGCCGTGGTGGGCGGCGGCGATTCGGCAATGGAAGAAGCCATTTTCCTGACCAAATTCGCCAGCCGTGTCAACCTGGTGCACCGGCGCAGCGAGTTCCGTGCCTCCAAGATCATGCTCGAGCGCGCCCGCGGCAACCACAAGATTCAATTCGTCACCCCGGCCGCTGTCGAAGACGTGCTCGACCCGGGCAAGGGCGCCGTCGAAGCGGTGAAACTCCGCAATCTGGAGACACAAAAGTTCTCCACGCTGCCCGTCGAGGGCCTGTTCATCGCTATCGGCCACGATCCCAATACGAAAGTGTTCCGTGGCAAGCTCGAGATGGACGCGAACGGCTACCTGGCGACGCGCAACGGCAGCAAGACCAGCATCGAGGGGGTCTTCGCCGCCGGCGACGTGCAGGACCACCACTACCGCCAGGCCGTGACCGCCGCCGGCTCGGGTTGCATGGCGGCGATGGACGCCGAAAAGTTCCTCGAAGAGCACAAGGCCTAGTGGGGGACCTTTCCGGCAGGGCATAATCAGGCCCGCATGCCGACTCCTCCGCTTCTCCGCCGCTACCGGCCCCACCCTTGCCCCGCGAGACCCTGCTCGTGATTCGCGCGCTGCTCCTGAAACTCTCCAACAGCCGGCGCATGGCGCGCTGGGTAACATCGAATGGCGTAAGCCGGCGGATGGCGCGGCGCTTTGTGGCTGGCGAGGAGCTGGGCGAGGCTATCGTGGCGGCCCGGGCGTGCAACCGGGCGGGGATGATGGCAAGCCTGGATTACCTGGGCGAGAACGTCGCGAGCGAGGCCGATGCGCGGCGTGCCCGCGACGCCTATCTGGGCATCTTTGACCGCATCGCACAGGAGAAGCTCGATGCCAACGTCTCGCTCAAGCTCACGCAACTGGGCCTCGACCTGGGCGAACAATTTTGTCAGGGGCTGGTGGAAACCATTGTCAAGCGCGCGGCCGGCTATGGCAACTTCGTGCGCATTGACATGGAAGGCTCGGCGTACACGCAGCGCACCATCGAGCTCGCGAAGCGCGTGCGCGCAAAAAATCCGGCGGTCGGCGTCGTCGTCCAGTCGTATCTCTACCGCAGCGAGCAGGACGTCAGGGAGCTGATCGGCATCGGCTGCCGCATGCGCTTGTGTAAGGGCGCCTACAAGGAGCTGCCGGAGATCGCCTTTCCGCAAAAAGCCGATGTGGACGCGAACTATATCCGGCTGATGCAACTTTTGCTCTCGAGTGGTATCTATCACGGCATTGCCACCCACGACCCGCGGATGATCGCGGCGACGCTGGATTTTGTCGCCGAGCACCGCATTGGCAATGACAAGTTCGAGTTCCAGATGCTCTATGGGATCCGCACCGACCTCCAACAGAAGCTGGTGCGCGATGCCTATCGCATGCGCATCTATATCCCCTTTGGCCGCGACTGGTTCCCCTACTTCATGCGCCGCCTGGCCGAGCGTCCCGCCAACCTGGTGTTTTTCATCCGCAACCTCTTCCGCAGCAAGTGAAGCGAGGACTGTGAGATTGCCCGGCGAAAGCGCGGGTGCTATAAGAACAGCGTGCCTGCGCAAGAAAATCAGCGCGCGCTCGAGATGTTCCGCGCCGCGACGAGCGTGCCCGACGCGCAAATTGACCTCCTCGAGTGCGCGCTGCTCATCGCGCAAGCCGAATACCCCGACCTAGACCGCTCGGCGTACCGGCGTCGTCTCGACGAGATGGGCCGCGAGGCGGCTGGAGTCTGCACTGGCTGCGCCGTCGCCGAGCGGCTCGCGCAGCTCAGCCGGCTCTTTTCCGGCCGCTGGGGTTTTCATGGGAACCGCGACGCCTATTACGACCCGCGGAACAGCTTCCTGAACGATGTGCTCGACCGCCGCACCGGCATTCCCATCACGCTCTCAGTGGTTTACATAGAAGTCGGGCGCCGGGTGGGGATGGACCTGGTGGGAGTGGGCATGCCCAGTCACTTCCTGGTCGGTTACCGGGGTCGCGACGACGTCTACGTGGACGCCTTTTCCGAGGGGGCGCTGCTGGCGCGCGCCGATTGCGCGGCGCGCCTGCGCGAGCTCCGTCCGGACGTCGTGTTTCGTCCCGAGTTACTGGAGCCGGTGGGCCCGCGTGCGATCCTGACGCGCATGCTGAACAACTTGGTGGACATCTACCTGGGCAACGGGCGCTTCCCCAAGGCGCTGGAGGCGGTGGAGATAATCCTGTGCTTGCAGCCCGGCCGACCGGAATGGCTGCGCCATCGGGCGCTACTGAACTCCCAGCTCAAGAATTACTCGCGGGCAATTGCTGATCTGGAAAGCTACCTCGAGCGCGCCCCCGAAGCCGCCGATCGAGAGGAAATGCTGAAACACCTCACCATCCTGCGCATGCTTCGCAGCAGCGTAAATTAATCGACAACCAAGAGTCGAACAGCTTGAGTGGGCGGCCGCCGGCCGTGCCGACATCAGAGTTTGCGGCAGATGGCGACGCCGTCGCGCAGCGGAATGATCACCGGGAAGAGCTGGCGTGAAGAGTAGATCAGCCGATTGAAGCGCTGGATGCCCCGCGTTGCGGAGTCGGCGGCTTTGCGGGCCACGCGTCCGGACCACAGCGCGTTATCGGCCAGCAGCAGCCCGCCGTGGCGTAACCTCGGCATGGCCCTGCGGAAGGCGGCCGGATACTGGTGCTTGTCCACGTCAATGAAGATCAAGTCAAACTTGCCGGGAACCCGGTCGATCAATTTCACCGCATCTCCCGTCAGGATGTGAATCCGGCGGGCCACTCCGGCGCGGCGGAAATAAGCCGTTGCGCGGCGGGCGTTATCCGGATTGCCGTCGGTGTAATAGACCTCGGCGCCGCGCCCCGCGGCGCGCGCTAGCCAGATCGTCGAGTAGCCGATGGCCGAACCCATCTCGAAAATGCGTGTGGCGCCGGAGATCTCCACCACGAGCGCGAGCACGCGGCCCACGGCCGGGCCGATGATGGGAATGTGACGCCGCCGGGCAAGCCGCTCCATCTCGCGCAGCACGCCATCGCGCGCAGGCAGCACGTCGTAGAGATACTTCTCAACGGCCTGATCCATGAGACCGAGCGGCATATGTCCTCCCTGCCAGGCCGAGGTCGCATCTGTCGGGGCCGAACCATCTGTCTGCTCGCGGCGCTTCGGACAGATTCTTCCAACGCCGGAAGCGGTCTCCGAACGACCTCTGCTGCCTGGCCCGGCGAACGGATGACTAGCCGAGAGATTCGCCGGGCTTGAGCGCATGGATTTCGAGGCCGGCGATGTCCTGGGTGAGTTCGCGCAGGGCCTGCGGCGTGCCGGTGAGCGCCGGAAAGGTGCCGTAGTGCATGGGCACAACGTGGTGCACACCCAGCAGGCGAATTGCCAGGGCGGCCTCGCGAGGGCCCATCGTATAGAGGTCGCCGATGGGCAGGCAGGCCAGCTCCGGCGCGTAGAGCTCGCCGAGCAGCTTCATGTCGCCAAAGACTGCCGTGTCGCCGGCATGATAAACACACAGGCCGCCCGGTAAGCGGATGATGTAACCGCAAGGCTCCCCGCCGTACACCATCTTGCCGTCGTCTTCAAGGCTGTTCGAGTGGATGGCGTGGACCATGGTGACTTCGATTTCGCCGGCCTTCTGTGTGCCGCCCTTGCTCATCGGCAGCGTGTTTGGGATGCCTTTGGATTCCAACCACACGCAGGTCTCGTAGATGGCCACGATCTGCGGTTTGTGGGCCCGGGCCAGCGCCAGCACGTCGCCGAAGTGGTCGCCGTGACCGTGGGTGATCAGCATCGCGTCCAGCTTGTCGATTTTCTTGAGCGGCTCAGGGCACATCGGGTTGCCGGTCAGCCAGGGGTCCACCAGGACCACCTTGCCGCCGGGCGTGATGATTCGGAAGGTACTGTGGCCGAGCCAGGTGATTTTATTTCCGCGGGTGCGCAGCATGGGGTCTCCTCGGCTAGCGATCGGGCGAGCGAGGTTCCGCTCCCCGCGCCGGAGATGAATCGAGCAGCGCCCGGATGGCCTTTTCAAAATCTTCGCGGCTGTGTTCGCCGATCAGCATGCCGACTTGGCGGCCATCGCGCGCATAGAAAAACGTTGCGGGGATTGTGCCGTTCCATTTCGGACTGACCGAATGGGCGAAGGCCACTTCGTTGCCGGGCCGCTTGCGGTAATTGGTGAAGACCGGGCCGTGCTTTGCCAGGAAATGGCGCACGAGGGTCATTTCTGCATCCTCGTCGAAGCTGATGCCGAGCACGAGCAGTCCCTGCGGCGCAAACTGCCGGGCCAGCTCGTTGATCATGGGATATTCCGTGTGGCAGGGCTGGCACCACGTGGCCCAGAAGTTCAACAACAACGGCTTGCCGCGGGAACGCTGCAAGAGTTCGCGAAAGCCCTGCTGGTCAATCAGCGCCGGATCGCCGGCCGGCGATTTGGACGGCGTTTTTATCTTGGACTGCTGTGGCGCGGCCATGCAGAGCGAAGCCGCGGCGCACAGCAATCCAAAGCAGGCGATCCGCCAATGTGCACAACCATGAGGCATCTGTTCTCTGCGATCGAGCCGGGCACTCATTGTAGTCGCTCGAGCGGTCTGGGTTCAATCCTCCTTGCCCGGCGGGGCGCCTGGGTTGCGCCGTCGCCGCTGTGGTAAAATGTTATGTTGGGTCGCGGCAGCTTGTGCCGGGGCAGGATTGGTGGTATAAGCCCTGCTCTTGGCCGGCCCCAAGTGAGCGGCCCAAGCTTCGCGGCGGGATTCTTAACACTCTTCCGGTTGGTGAGGATGGCCAAGGAGAAGTCAGATGGCTTATGTAATCGCTGAGCCCTGCATCGGGACCAAGGACACCGCCTGCGTGGACGTTTGTCCGGTGGACTGCATCCATCCGCGCAAAGATGAACCGGCCTTTGAAAAAGAGACCCAGCTCTACATCAGTCCGGTCGAGTGCATTGATTGCGGCGCGTGCGTGCCCGTCTGCCCGGTGACCGCTATTTTCGCCCTTGAGGATCTGCCGGAGAAGTGGTCGAGCTTCACGGCGATCAACGCTGACTGGTACACGAAGAAGGCGTAAGCGGCTCAGGCAGAGCGGAATCGGCGGAGCTAGGCTGCGGCGGAACCATTTGGTTCCGCCGCATTTTTGTTTTTTCCCAAAGACGAAGCGGAAGGACCGAGTTCGAAGGGAGCTTCGGCCGGTTGACGGACTAATTCTTGTACACTACGGACTCGGCCTTACGGGTCGCGCCCCCGAGCGTGCGCCGGCGCACCTGGTCGAACGTGGTATCGAACAGAATCTTTTCCACGGCGCCCTGCACATCCTGCCAGATCTGCTTGAGCCCGCAGGTGTCGCTTTCCGGACAGGCGTAGGGATGTCGAAGGTCCACTTCGATACAGCTCGACTGCGAGAACTGGCCGTCTACAACTCGCAACACCTCGCCGATGGAGATTTGCTCTGGCGGCCTGGCCAGCCTGTACCCGCCGCGCATCCCGCGCCGGCTCTCGAGCAGCCCGGCCTTTTTCAGTGCAAGCAGGATGTGTTCGAGATATTTCACGGGGATGCTGTGGCGCTTGGCGACTTCGTGGATGGTCGCCACGCCGGGGTATTTCAGGCTGAGGTAAAGGACGGCTTTGGCGGCGTATTCGCCCTTGGCGCTGATCCGCATGGGAACTGATCCCGACTGCGCAGGGGTAGAGTTTCACAAGGGACCGGTGGTGTCAATCTCTCCCGCAGAGCCGGGCGGCGCTCTTTTGGCCTTTGACAGAGCGCCCCGGCAGGGTATCCTGCATCCCACCCAGATAACTCTGGCGGTTTCAGAGGGGGTATCTTGGACTCGCCCACAATCCTGTCTTGCGCCACGGAGGTACCGCCACTCCGGGTGACCCAGGAAGAGGTCTTCCGGCACCTGGGCTACACCGACCCGCGCATCCGCCAGATCTTCCTGAACAGCGACATTGACTATCGCCACTTCTGGGCCAACCCGGAAAACTTCGCGCCGACCGAGACGCCCGACCAGTTGCATGCGCGCTACAGCGAAGGTGCCATGCACCTCTCCTGCCAGGTGGCGCGTAGCGCCCTGACCGCTGCGGACCTTGCCGCTTCGGAGGTGGACTGCATCCTGGTGGCCACGTGCACCGGCTATCTGTGTCCCGACCTCTCCACGCTGCTGGTTGGTCACCTTGGGTTGCGCAACGACGTCCAGCGCGGCGCGTTGCTCGGACACGGCTGCGCCGGGGCGCTGCCACTGCTGCAGCGAGCCTCTGATTGCGCCCGCGCGCGCCCGGGACGCCGCGTCCTCGCCATTGCAGTGGAGATCTGCTCGGCGACATATTTCATCGACACAACGATGGAGACCATCATCGGCAACGCCATCTGCGCCGACGGCGCCGCAGCCGTCGTGCTTTCAAGTTTGCCCGAGGGAGACGCCTCCCGAACAAATGGTTCCCACGGGCCCCGGATCGTTGCCTTCCAGTCGGTGCTCGACCCCAGGCAGGTCAGCAAGGTCGGCTTCGGACAAAAAGACGGAAAACTGCGCATCATCCTTTCCGCCGAGATCCGCGACCTGGCCGGGCCCATCATCGAGCGGTGCCTGGAGGGCCTGCTGACGCCGCACGGCCTGCGCAAAGAGGACGTCCGGTTCTGGATCCTGCATCCGGGTGGGCGCAAGGTGATCGACGCGGCGGCCGCCTACCTGGGCCTCCGCGAGGAGCAACTGAGCGTCTCGCGACACGTGCTGCGCAATTTCGGGAACATGTCGTCACCGACCGTGCTCTTCGTTCTGAACGAAGTGCTGCGCTCCGGCAGCCCGCAGCCAGGCGACTATGGCGTCCTGCTGGCGCTGGGCCCCGGCTTCGCTGCCGAGGCGGCCCTGCTGCGTTGGTAGCACGCACCGAGGCCGTCCCGCCCGTTCTGCAGCCTTTCGGCCCCTCCCGGCATCGAATTTATAGTTCGGTTTCCTAGTGCCCAGTCGATGATTCACGGAGGATGGGGGATGCGAGGACTTCTGGGTACCACTGTTGCTCTGGCGGTGTTCTTTCTTGGGGGGAATCTGGCCGGCCAGCCGCTGAGTTTGGGCAATACCACGACTAGACGGGTGAACTCCTCGGCCAGGCCCGAGAACGCCACAGGCGATCAGGCGCAAGCCAAGGTCATTGAGCTGACCGCCAAGAAGTATGAATACTCGCCAGGGGAGATTCACGTGAAGAAAGGCACGCGGGTGCAGTTGAAGATCCGCGCCCTCGATCGGACCCACGGGTTCAAGATCAGCCCCTACCCGGAGGGCGCAGCCAAGGACGCGCAACCCGGCTTGCGCTTTGCCGAGCAGCAGGACAGCTGGAAGATTGAGAAGGAACAGGAGCGCGTGATCGAGTTTGTCGCCGAGCGCACGGGGACCTATGCGTTCAAGTGCTCAGTCTTTTGCGGCCTCGGCCACGGAGGAATGAAGGGCAGGCTCGTCGTCGAGGAGTGACGCCGAAGCAGCCGCTGGCGGCGCCCGGTCCGACTCTGACGCCCGGAAGAACCCACGCCCCGAAGTCGGGTGTGGGCTCTTTTTTTTCTGGCGGTCATCGCCGGCGGGTGTGCCCGATGCGGGGGAGTTCGTCCCGGCCCGGGTCGTGGCCCGCGGCGAGCGCGTCCATCCAGCAGCGCGCCGCGGCGCGGAGCTCCTCGAGCCGGACCCCGCGGTGGGTTTTGGGGAACCGGTCGAGTTTTTCGAGGCCGGCCCGGAGCAGCGATTGCGTCCCTCCACGATTGCCCCGGATGTAGTGGTGGAACGCGGCGGCCAATTGGATAATGCCCTGAAGAAAAATTCTCTCCGGCTCGGGCGAGGCCAGCCAGATCTCTTCCCAGGTCTCGTGGGCATCGAAAAAATGGCCCTGGTTGAACTGCTCAAGACCTCGGCGAAATTTTTCTTCTGCCTCAGCTGGCTCCATCGCGTTCATCTGGACAGGGTAGGTTTGAGCCCTGGGCGAAACCCGGCATAATAGCAGACTCCGAGCCGGGGAAAATGCCAGGTGCAGCCCTGAACATCGCGATTGAAATCCCGGACGTGCAGTTGGGCGTGCTCGAGGCCGAGCAAGTGCGCGTCACCCCTGCTGGCGAGGAGTTGGCGCGCGAAATGGATGCCGCCTGTGAGCGGCTGCGACGCGAGTTGAGCGTCGAGCAAGTGGCGGAGCTCAACAGCATCCACGGCATGCGGGCGATGTTCCGCGCCTGGGGAGTGGACCCCTCCCGCTACCGTCCTTCCGCCGAGGCGCTGCTGCGCCGCGTGGTGCAGGGCAAGGGTCTCTATCGCATCTCCAATGTCGTGGACATCAGCAATCTGGGCTCGATCGAGTCCGGCTGGCCCTACGGAACTTACAACCGCGCAGCAATGGAACCCCCCGTGGCGCTGCGCCTGGGCCAAGCCGGCGAGAAATACGAGGGCATCGGCAAGCAGACTTGGCACCTGGATCGCCGGCCGGTGCTGGCGGACCGCCAGGGCCCGTTTGGCAGCCCCATCAGCGATTCGGTGAGGACGATGGTCACCGACTCCGCCGCGGAATTGCTGACCGTGATTTACGCCCCGGCCAGCGGCAACCGCGCTGCGCTCGAGCAGGCCCTGGAGCGGCTTGCCCGCCGGCTCGAGCGGTTTGCCGGGGCGAGGGTCTCCGCGACAGCAATCCTCATGCGCTGACTCGCGCGCTCAGATTGCATGGCGGAACGCACGCTGCGTATCTGTCTTCTGACGCGACACGGAAACCGATGGGCGGAAGCCCGGCGGCGCGCTATCATTCTGGTTTCCTTTCTTGCGCGGGGGAGTCATTGTCGAAGCTGCGCCTGATCCTGCTCATTCACGCGCACCAGCCCGTCGGCAACTTCGACGAGGTGCTCGAGCGCACCTACCAGCGCTCCTATCTGCCGTTCCTCGAGCACCTCGAGCGCCACCCGTCTGTCCGCTTGGGGTTGCATTATTCCGGGCCTCTGCTCGAATGGATCGAGCGGAAGCATCCCGAGTTTTTCGATTTGCTGCGGGGGCTCACAGTTCGCGGCCAGGTCGAATTGCTGGGTGGAGGTTTTTACGAGCCTATCCTGATCGCCATTCCGCTCGAGGACCAGCTCGAACAACTCCGGCGGATGACCGACTATCTCGAACGGCACTTCCGGCGGCGGCCGTTGGGCGCCTGGCTGGCCGAACGCGTCTGGGAGCCGCAACTCCCCGCCGCATTATCAAAAGCGGGCGTCGGCTACACGCTGGTTGACGACAGCCACTTCCTGGCCGCAGGCTTCGAGCTCTCCGAACTACATGGCTATTACATTGCCGAGGAGTGCGGCGCGACGCTCAAGGTGATTCCCGGCTTAAAGGCTCTGCGCTATTTGCTCCCGTTTCGCGCTGTTGAGGAGACGATCGAGTTCCTGCGGGGCGCCGCTGCGGAGCGTCCCGGCGGCTTCGCAGCCATGGGCGACGACTGCGAAAAGTTCGGCGGCTGGCCGGGAACACACGAACATTGCTACCGCGATGGCTGGCTCGAACACTTTTTTGCCGCACTCGAGGCCAACGCCGACTGGCTCGCGACTTCGACGCCGGGCGAATACCTGGCGGCGCACCCGCCGCTCGGCCGCGCCGCTCTGCCTACGGCATCGTATCCCGAGATGATGGAATGGGCGCTGCCCACTGCGGTTCGCCAGCGCTTCGATGCCGTGCAGAAGGAGTTTGGCTCTAGGGCCGACGTACATCGCTTCTTGCGAGGCGGCTTCTGGCGCAGCTTTTTCTGCAAGTATGGGGAAGCAAACCTGCTCCACAAGAAAATGCTGTACGTCTCGGGCCGGCTGCGCCGCCAGGCCGCGGGGCGTCGCCGCGGCACGGCGCTCAGCCGCAAGCTAGCCGAGGCGACCACGCACCTGCTGCGCGCGCAGTGCAACGACGCGTACTGGCACGGCATTTTCGGCGGCCTCTACGCCCCGCACCTGCGCACGGCGCTCTGGTGCGAGCTGGTGTGCGCCGAAACACTCGCCGATACCGCCGAATACGGCCGAGCAGGCCACGCGAAAGTCATCCGGCTCGATTTTGACGCCGACGGCGCCGAAGAGCTTTACCTGAGCTCGCAGCGGTACGCCGCCCTGCTGAAGCCTTCGGACGGGGCGACGCTGGCGGCACTTGATTTTCGCAGTCGCGGCGCGACGCTGATCAATTCTCTCGAGAGGCGTCCCGAGGCCTATCACGCGCACCTGCGCGGGGCGGCCGGAGGTTCCGCGGCCCGGGTGGCTTCCATTCATGAGCAGACGCGCGTCAAGGAAGAGGGCCTTGAGCGCCGCTTGCGCTACGACCGCTGGCCGCGCCACGCCTTCCGCCTGCTGCTGTTTGCGCCTTGGAAGACTTACGACGACTACGATGCCTTGCGGCTGGAAGAGAGCGCCGCGTTTGCGGCCGGAGAATATCAAGTCCTTGCTTCCACGGCGGAGAAGGTGGAGCTGGCCTGCGAAGCCCCGCTGATTCCGACTGTGCCGGACGAGCCGGCAGCCCCGATGGTTCGCTCCGCGAAATCGTTTTCCTTTGCGCATTCCGCCGACGGCTTCAGTGTTGCTTGCGATCTGGCGCTAGCGCATCAAAGCCGGGAGCCGCTGAAGCTGCAAGTCGGACTTGAGCTGGTCTTGAATCTGCTCGCTGCGAATGAACCGGACCGATATTTCGAGACTTCCAGCGGGGACCGCCATCCTCTCGGCTGGGCGGCAGCGATCCCGGCCTCGCAAATCCGCCTGGTGGACCAGTGGCAGGATGTTTCTGCAACGATCGAGGCGCCGCGCGCCAGCCGGTTCTGGATTTCGCCGATTGAGACAGTGTCGGAATCCGAGGGAGGTTTCGAGCGCGTTTATCAGGGCTCGCAGATCCTGGCGGTCTGGGCGGTCGAGCTGGAGCCCAGGACCACCTGGGCAGCCCGAGTCATCCTGCGCATATCGCCGGCGCGTTAGCTCTACCTTGTGCCGCCGCCGAGGAGTGCGAATTCCCGGAGCCAGACCGCCCAACGGGTGAGATGCATAGTCACCGCGCCCCTAGACGGCGATCAGCAGGCTCTGCGCGAACGGCCATTCCCGGTCCACCCACTGGGCCTCGCAGCAGAAACCTGTGCGCTGAGCCATCTCGACCACCTCTTCGGGAACGTATTTATACGAGCTTTCAGTCCAGATGGTCTCATCGTTGGCGAAAACGACCGAGAACCTGGCCTTGCGAACGGTAACGGATTGCGCCTGGGTCGAGCGGAGGTGCATTTCGATGCGATGCTCCTGCGGGTCGTACTTCACGGCGTGCCGGAAAGCCGCCAGGTCGAAGTCGGCGTCGAGTTCGCGGTTGATGCGCGCCAGGAGATTGAGGTTGAATGCGGCGGTGACGCCGATGGGGTCGTCGTAGGCAGCCAGCAGTTGCGGCACTGGTTTCACAAGGTCTGTACCCAGCAGCATCCCGTCGCCCGGGGCCAATCTGCGGCGGACTTCACAGAGAAATTCCTCCCCGGCGGGGCGGTCGAAGTTCCCGATATTGCTGCCCAGAAACAGGACCAGCAGACTTTCGCCGGCCCGGCGGCCTGCGGCGACCTCCAGAAGTCCGTCGAGATAGGAGCGCTCGAACCCGACAATGCTCACAGAATCGATTTGGCCCAGTTCCTTCTCGCACTGCGCGAGAGCGGTCGGAGAGATCTCGATCGGGTAGTACGTTGTGCGCTGCCGGCGTGAAAGGGCTTGCAGAATCCACCGCGTTTTCTTGCCGCTGCCGCTGCCCAGCTCCGCGACGAGCACGGGCGATGGCAGGCGGCTGACCATCTGCTCGGCGTGATGCCGCAGCAGGCGCTCGTCGGCGCGCGTGAGGCCGTATTCGGGCAGCACGCTGATCACTTCAAACAGGACGGAGCCCACTTCGTCGTAGAGATACTTCGAGGGAAGCTCCTTCTGGCCGGGCTTGGTCAGACCGGCGCGCACCTCCGCCGCGAAGTCGGCGACCGGGTATTGGGGGATTGCCTCGGTGAGCATGGAGCCTCCTCGGCGCGCCGGGCTAGTGGGTGACGCAGCGAAATGCTGCGTAAACGTATGGGTAGCGCGGCTGGAACCAGTTGCGGAATGAACGCCGCAGCAGACAGGCCGCGGTGCGCGCCGAACCGCCTTTGGCGACGTAGTGCAGGCCGTCGAAGAAATCCGCGGAGTAACCCGGATAAAACGAAAACGGCTCGAACCCCGCAAACGGCTCGAAGACGGTGCGGGTCCATTCCCACCCGTTGCCAACCAAGTCGGCGACGCCGAAGGCGCTTGCGCCCGCAGGGTGCGCCCCGACCGGAGTGGGATCCCAGCGGTGGAAGTCGAAATTGCCGAAGCGCGCGTCGGGCGGCTGCTGGCCCCAGGGGTAGGCCCGCTCGGAGCCGTCCGGCGCGCCGTAGGCAGCGCGATGGAACTGAGCTTCGCTGGGCAGCTCTTTGCCTGCCCACCGGGCGTAGGCCACCGCCTCGGCATGGCTCACGTAAACCGGCCAATCGGGTGGTAGCGGCACCTCGGCAAACATGGTGTGGTAAAACCATTGGTCGCCGCGGCGCTTCCAGAAGAGCGGGTGGCTTATTCCTCGCCGTTGCCGCCATTCCCAATCGGCGTCCGCCCAGAGGGAGCGGTGATCGTAGGCGCCGTCCAAGACAAATTTCAGATATTCGCCGTTGGTGACCTTGAAGGCGTCGATGGCAAAGGCAGGGACATCCACTTGATGAGCCTCGAACTCGTTGTCCCAGCCGAACGGCGCAGCGGCAGAGCGCGGCAGCCCCAGCGTGGCCCGGCCTACTGGGATCTCCACCAGGCGCGGTCTCACCGAAGGCGCGGCGGGTGCTGGTACAATTGGACGCCCGAATTTGCGGTCCAATGGCAACTGGTGCAGCATGTAAGCCAGGGTCTCGGCGTGCATGAGCCGGTGTTCAACAGCGACTTGGAGGATAAAGCCGTCGTGGAGGAGCGGGCGGTTCGGGTCGTCAAACGACGCGGCCTCAAGGCCCGCGTCAATCGTCTGGCGCACGCGCTGGTTGTACCGCGCGATCTCGGATCGCCCGGGCCAGTCAGCGGGTTGGTCGGTCGGCAGCCCGCCGCTCACCGGATCAATCCCGAAGGCAAACAGCAGGTCGAACGATTCGTGAATGGATTCCCGGCCGAACACATTGCGCCCCAGCAGGTTCCAATCGAAAGCTTCGAGATGGCCGAGATAAAAAATGATGCGGTGCCGTTCGGGGATGGGCCGGTCGAATATCGCCTCGGGTCGTACGATGTCGAACAGCTCATCGGTCCGCGCTCGCGCATCCGCCAGGCGCGCCATCAGCGTTTGACGAGTCCGAACGGTGGTCGCGATAGCTCCCATGGGTCGGTTCTCCTTGAGATTGGATGCGAAGCGGACTGCCGGGATGCGCTCCTAGGCGCTATAGCGGGCTGAGGGGAGACCCCTGTCTAACCGGAGCGGGCCAGAAAGTCAACCTTTTTGGAGCGGAACCTGTGGAGCGCCCGGTCGACCACACTTGACCGAAAGGATGGTGTAGTGGAGCAAGCGGCAATAGCCGGCAGCGTCATTGAGTGTCGCGGCGTGTGGTATCGCTTGGACGGCGGAGCGCACGACGGGAGCTCGCGGGGTCGTGCGCTGCTCTCCAATGTGAATCTACATGTCGAGCGCGGCGAAACGTTGGTCTTGCTCGGCCGCAGCGGCTCAGGCAAGACGACCACGCTCAAGCTGATCAACCGGTTGCTCGAGCCCACGGCTGGCGAAGTCCTGGTGGAGGGGCGCCGCACATCTGACTGGGATCCCATTCGCCTCCGGCGGCGGATCGGCTATGTGATCCAGGAGGTGGGGTTATTCCCGCATTTCACCGTGGAACGCAATGTCGGCCTGGTGCCGTCGCTCGAGGGTTGGGAGATGCCTCGCATCCGCGCCCGCGTCGCAGAGCTGCTCCGCCTGGTGGGTCTCGAACCCGGACAGTTTGCTTCGCGCCGCCCGCACGAGCTTTCCGGCGGGCAGCGGCAACGCGTCGGGGTGGCGCGGGCGCTGGCGGCCGACCCGCCCATCCTGCTGATGGACGAGCCGTTCGGCGCGCTCGATCCGGTGACGCGAGCGGAGTTGCAGCGCGAGTTTCGGGAGCTGGCGGCGCGGCTCGGCAAGACGATTGTCTTCGTCACCCACGATGTGCGCGAAGCCCTGCTGCTGGGCACGCGCATCGCGCTGTTGGCAGAAGGCCGCCTGGTCGCGATCCATTCGCCCGGGGAATTCCTGCGCGCGCCCGAGGCTGAAGTGAAAGCGTTTGTTTCCGCCCTGGGGATCGGCGAGCTGTAATTGAATCCGTGAAGCGAGGTGACGGGTGAATGTCTTTGACTTCATGATCCGCAACCGGGCCGAGGTCCTCCAGTTGACGCTCGAGCACCTGGCGCTGGTGGCCATCGCCATGGCGCTGGCGGTTGTGATCGGCGTGCCGCTCGGGGTCGCCCTGACCCGCCGCCGGGCGCTCGAGCGATGGGTCCTCGGCGCAGCCAACGTCATTCAGACAGTGCCGAGCCTGGCCCTGTTCGGCTTCTTGATCCCTGTGCCGCTGATCGGCGGAATCGGCGGCCGTACGGCGGTCGTGGCGCTAACGCTTTATGCCCTGCTGCCGATCATACGCAACACCTACGTCGGGATCACAGGCGTCGATCCGGCCGTTATCGAAGCGGCCCGCGGGATGGGCATGACCGACGGCCAACTGCTCTGGCAGGTGGAGATCCCGCTGTCGCTCGGGGTCATCCTCGCCGGAATCCGTGTGGCCACGGTCATCTGTGTGGGCGTGGCTACCATTGCGGCGGCAATCGGTGCCGGAGGCCTGGGGATGTACATTTTTCGCGGCGTGGCCATGGTCAATAACCAGGTGATTCTCGCCGGCGCCATCCCTGCCGCGGTCCTCGCGGTGTTGGCTGACGTGAGCCTGGGCTGGGCCGAGCGCCGCCTCACGGCGAGATAGCGTGTCGCGCACCTCCCATACCTGTGGTACGCAAGCGCTCGGTTGGGCGGCGCTGCTGCTGAGTTGCCTCTTGCTGGTCCTTCCCGGCTGCCGCGGCAGCCGCGGGCGCCGGATCGTCGTCGGCTCGAAGAATTTCACCGAGCAAATCGTACTCGCCGAGCTGCTGGCGCAGGGAATTGAGGCGCACACAAGCCTTTCGGCCGAGCGGCGCGTCAACCTGGGCGGCACCCTGATCTGCCAGCAGGCCCTGCGAGCGGGCGAGATCGATCTCTACGTGGAATACACCGGCACGGCGCTCACCGCGGTCTTGGGAGATACGCCTTCGAGCGATCCTGCGGGGGTGTATGCGCGCGTGAAGAAAGCCTACGCCGAGCGATTTGGATTCGAGGTGACAGAGCCGCTGGGGTTCAACAATACCTTTGCCATGGTCATCCGCGGCGAGGATGGCCGAAAGTGGAAGCTGCGCACGATCTCCGATATCGCGCCGTATGCGCCGCGGTGGCGCGCCGGGTTCGGCTACGAGTTCATGGAACGCCCCGACGGTTTTCGCGGCTGGTCGCAGACCTACGGCCTGCGGTTTGCCGAGTCCCCGCGGATCATGGACCTGGGGCTGATCTATCGCGCGCTGAAAGAAAGACAGGTGGACATCGTCGCTGGCAACTCCACCGATGGCCTGATCGCCGCACTCGACTTGGTTGTGCTCGAAGACGATCGCCACTACTTCCCGCCGTACGAGGCGGTGCCGGTGGTGCGCCGCGAGGTCATGGAACGGCACCCCGAGCTGCGGGGCGTGCTGCGCGCATTGGCTGGCCGGCTCTCGGAAGCCGAGATGCGCCGGCTGAACTACGCCGTGGACGGCGACCGCCGCGACGTCGCGCAAGTAGTACGCGAATTCCGGCAAGCCAAGGGGCTCTGAGCGCAGTGAGTGCAGGCCGGACAAGTTCCCAGGCGGCAGGGAGTTGCTTGCGGCAAACGGCGTCTGTTACAGTGCGGGCGAACCGCGAGGGAGGAGGTTTTCGATGGCCGTCAGCAAAGAGCTGCTCGAGATCCTTGTCTGTCCGCTGTGCAAGACGCCGGTGCGACTCACGCCCGACGGTGAGGGTCTGAAGTGTGCCACCTGTCGGCGCGTCTATCCGATCCGCGACGACATCCCGGTGATGTTGCCCGACGAAGCGCATGTGGAAGCTGAGTGACCCTGGTAGCGTATTGCCGCGCCTCTCCAATGGCGCAAGGATCCTGATCATCCGGCTGCGGTCGCTGGGCGACATCGTGTTAGAGACGCCGGCGCTGGCCGCGTTACATGCATGGCGGCCGGACCTGCGCCTCTCCCTGCTGGTCGAGCCAGCCTATGCGGCCGTGCTGGAAGGAAATCCCGCTGTGGCCGAAGTATTGCTCCTGCGGGGTTTTCTCCCCACGATTCACGAGCTGCGGCGCAGGCGCTTTGCCGCCGTTTTCAACCAACACGCCGGGCCAACCAGCGCCTTGCTGACCGCGCTTGCGGGATCGCCCGTGCGAGTGTGCTGGACCGGCTGTCAGTTTTCAGCCCTCTACAACGTGCTGGTTATGCCTCCCAGCGACGCGAAGGGAGAGAAAAAGCTCCACACAGTCGACCACCGGATGGAGCAGTTCTTCGGTACAGGCTTGCCTCGCGGCCCAATTCCGGCGACGCAAATCTATCCACAGGCCGAGGCGGTGACTGCAGGGGCACGCCGCCTGGCAGAGAGGGGCGTCGACCCACTGCAACCCTATGCCGTGGTGCATCCGGGTGCGCCTTATTTTCCGAAGAGGTGGCCGTTGGAAAGCTTTGCCAGGGTTGCGCGGTGGCTGCGCGAGAGGCGCGGGCTCGTCCCGGTGATTGTCTTGGGGAACGCGGACGGTGATCTCGCAGCGGCGGTTGGACAGCATTTCGCTCCGTCGGATGTGGTGCTGGACTCGCTCTCCTTGCCGGAGCTGATTGCGTTGATTTCGGGAGCGAGCCTGTTCTTGGGAAACGATAGTGGCCCAGCCCACCTTGCGGCCGCGACGGGCCGTCCAGTTGTCGTGGTTTTCGGGGCGAGCGATGCGGTCGCCTGGCGGCCTTGGCGCATCGCGTATCGCGTGGTGCAAAACGACTCTCTGTGCAACCCGTGCCGCGCTACGCCCTGCGCCGGAATCGACGGATTGCACTGCATCCTTACAGTTACGCCGGAACAGGTTTGTGATGCTTGCGACGCGGTTCTAATGGAAGAGAGAGCGTCAGTCGCGGAATCGTGACCCGTCGGAGAGCCCCAAAAGACTTGCGAGCCCAATTCTCGGGATCGATTCTTTTCTGAGCAAGAAGGTGCGATGGACATCTCGCCGCAGAAAACCAGCCGGATCATCCGCGGGTGGAGCGCGCGGCGCGTCGGGGTGGTGGGCGACTGGATGCTCGACCGCTATCTCTGGGGCACGGCGACACGGCTTTCACCCGAGGCCGCTGTTCCTGTGGTGGATTTTGTCGAGCAGAGCGAGTGCTTGGGCGGCGCTGGCAACGTCGCCGCCAACCTGGTGGCGCTGGGCGCACGGGTCGTGCCGTTTGGAGTGCTCGGCGAAGACGAAACAGGGGCCGCGGTGCGGAAGTGCCTGTCCGCGCTGGGGCTTTCCCACAAAGGGCTGCTGGCCGACGCGTCACGAATCACCACCACCAAGACGCGCATCATCGCCCGGCACCAGCAGATGGTGCGCGTGGACCGCGAAAAGCGCGAGCCGCTTGCCGGGAGCACGCAAGAGCGGCTGATCCGCCGCGTTAAGGCCGGCCTGCGGCAGCTTGACGCGTTGGTGGTCTCCGACTACGACAAGGGCGTGGTCACCGACGCGCTTGCGGAGCGGGTGTTGAGCGAATGTCACCGGCTGGGCGTGCCGGCTTTCGTCAAACCGAAAACCTCGCGCCTGTTTTCCTACCGGGGCGCCGCCGTCATTGTCTGCAATGCGAAGGAGGCCGGCTTCTTTGTGACGCGCGCGCTCACCGACGACGAATCGGTGGAGCAGGCCGGGCGGGCGCTGCTGGCGCACTTCGGCTGTTCGGCGGTGGTCATCACTCGCGGAGAGCAGGGGATGAGCGTTCTGGAGGACACGGCATCGCGCAAGGCCGAAAAAGGCCCTTCCCGCAGCCGCGGCAGGGCCCGAGCCGGCGCGAAAACGGTGCCGCAAGGCTTCCACATCTCCGCGACAAGTTTCGAGGTGACCTACGCCCGGGTGGGAAAGCCGGGTGTCGCCCCCCGGAGACTCGAGGGAGGGCGTGCTGCAACCGGCCGGCAGGTGTTTGACGTGACCGGCGCGGGCGATACGGTCCTGGCCACTCTCGCGCTGGCGGTAGCGGCCGGAGCGTCCGTGCGCGAGGCGGCGCTGCTCGCCAATGCCGCCGCCGGAGTTGTCGTGGGCAAGCTGGGGACGGCGACGGTTTCGCCGGCTGAATTAATTGCGGCGTTACGCGAACTCAGCTAGAACCGGTTGCAAAACCCTATGCAACTGGTTGATTTTGTAGGTCAAAGTCAGGCGCTTATGCTTTAACGAGATGGCTTGTAGCGCCATCGGCCTGAAGCAAGGCAGTGCGGTAGGCAGCAAGCGTTGCCCTGGCCGTGTCGGCCCAGCGGAACTGAGCCGCCCGCCGGAAACCCGCTTCGCGCAACTGCCGCCGCAGCGAGTCGTTCCGGATTACTTTTTCCACTGCCTCAGCGATCGAATCCACGCATCGCGGATCGAAGTAGTACGCAGCATCGCCGCACACCTCGGGCATCGAAGAGACGTGGGAAGAAAGCACCGGGCTCCCACAGCGCATCGCCTCCAGAGGAGGCAATCCGAAACCCTCGCACAGGGACGCATAGATCATCAGCTCAGCGCCGGCATAGAGGATGGCGACTTCCTCCTCCGGAACATTCCAGCGGATCTCAACGCGCTCCCGGATCGGCGACATGGCAAGCCGTTTCAGAAACGGCTTGTTCATCCAGCCTTTGCTCGTGGCGATGATCCACCGGGTGGAAATCCCTCTGCCCGCCAGGACCTCCAGTGCAAGGAGGATTCGACTATGATTCTTGCGAGGCTCAAGGGATCCGACAGTCAAAATATACGGCCCTCGACGATCGGGAGCTTGCGGTGAGACTGGCGGAGAGATGTGGTCGGCGCCCAGATGAATGACTGTAATTCGATCGGGCTCTGCCCCCATCCGCGAGATCAATTCGTGCGCGGTGAAAGAAGAGGGAACGAGCAGAAGCCGGCTGTGCGCTAACGCCCACGCAGTGCGAAGTGTAAGTGCGGCGGAATCACGCGGCCGAAAAAACCCCGGCTCCAGAAAAGTGGTGTCGTAAAGAGTGCAAACGAAAGGGGTTCGCCGGAGGCGCGGATAACTGTAGTCGGTGTAGTGAAAGAGGTCGATCGGGCCGAGAAAACTCTCAATCCCGATGCCGGTGCAGCGTTGCAATAGTCCGATGGCGCGGCCGGAGAGTCTTTTCCGCACGAGGCGTACGCCCTCACGATTAATTCCGAGCGTCGCGGGAGGGAAGGCGGCCTTCGTCAGAGAGTGTCCGTACAGGTAGAGTTCTGGAAGGTCTTCGAGAGCGGCCATTGCTCTAACCAGTTCTCGAGTATAGCGGCCGATACCGGTGCGGTTCAGTAGGGCAGGCCGGTAATCGACGCCGATCTTCAAGCTCCCCCCTCTGGCACCGTGCTTTACGCGTACCAGGAAAGCGCCGCAACTATCGTTTCGGAAAGCGCGTTTGCGGCGGCAGCTCCCGAAGGTCCCCAGGCCCGGGTAAGGAAATAAAACGCTGGCAAGGAAATCGCGGCGACGGTCACCGAGATTCCCATGAGGGCGTGGGTGCGCTCCTGCGCAACAAGACAGGTCGTTCCCGCTGAGCCGAAGACGATGGCAAGACCCGCAACGCGCCGCCATTCGACACTCGGCTGGCAATTTGGAGTGCAGTTTGCGAGCGAAGCTTTCTCAGCAGCATCGTCTCCCTTTGGCACGTACGCAACTCTGCCCACTCAGCTACGGCGGGAAACCCAACGATTTGTCTCTTGTTTCCACCCAGATTCGCACTTCGCGGGTGCGGCGGCTCTTGGCGACATCGCTGTCATCCGGGAACGGCTGGTAGGGGCTGAGTTCCACCACCACGATCACACCGCTGCCCTCTCTGGGCGCGGCCTGTGCCGCTCCGACGCGGTAGCTTTTTACCGGGCCGTAGTAGCCCGAAGGGCCCCAATCCTCGAGGAAATCCTGGTAGGAGTAGCTGGATTGCGGCTTCCAGACCTGATAGGCGCGCTGAGTGTCGCCGGCCGCGAGCGCATCGAAGAAAAGGGAGACGGCCTTTTTCTCGGCGTGAAAGCGGAACGTGTACCATCCTGCCGCCGCGAGCAGGAGCGCGAGCACCAGCGCGCTGACGGCGTACCGGCGCGCCTTCGACCGCGGCTCTTCGCTGTGATCGGAATCGAGCAGGCCCAAGCTGACCTCCCCGGATGGTGAATGAACTGGAAGCGCCTCAGATCTGGCGCTTGAACAGCGCGATGCAGGCGCTGATCATCACCACAGAAAACCCTAGCAAAACCAGCACGTCAAAGTAAATGCCCTCGATCCCGGTGTTTTTTAGCAGCAAGTTCTTGAGCGCATGCACCACGTAGGTGAACGGGTCCACCATGGAGATCCACCTCAGCCAGAACGGGAAGCCCTCCGTTGGATAGATGGCGCCGGAGGGGAAAAACAGCAGCGTGTTGAGCACGCCGAAGATGGCGCGGGGCACGAGCGGATCGTTCACGCGCACCATCACCAGGAACATGAAGCTGATCATCGCCAGCGACGCCGCTGCGACCACCACCAGCAGGTAGAACAGCCGCACCGGCTCCCACAGGCGGTCGATCCCGGCGATCAGGCCCCCGATCAGAGTGATGGTGGTGCCGGCCATCAGGCCTTTCAGCGCGCCGGCGAAGTTCAGCCCCAAGATTAGCTCGCCTTTGTGGATGGGCGTGACCAGGTAACCCTCGTGGAGCCCGCGGGCCTTGTCGTCAATGAAGGTGATGCCGCCGCCAATCATGGCCACCACAAAGATGGCCATGGAAATCGAGCCGGCCAGCAAATACTTGATGTATTCGATGTAGGGATAGACCTCCACCACCTGGAGCTCGATCGCCCCCGCCAGCCGGGGGCTCACCGCTGGCCCGTTCAGGTCTTCGACCACCTGGCGCATCCGCTCCAGCAGCTCGGAGGTTACGAAGTTGTCGGTGTTGTCCTCGACGAAAGCGACGCGCGGCCGGTTGTGCTGGTAAACGCGCCGCGAGTAGTCCTCCGGGATTTGCACCACCGCGCGCACAAACCCGGCGCACAGATCGGTAACGGCGTCGCTCAGCGAAGTGTAGTCCACCGTATGGAAGGTTTTCGGGCCGGCGGCGATGGCGGCAAACCGCTCCCGCAGAATGCGGGATTCGCTTGAGCGGTCCTCGTCCACCAGCGCGATCTTGACGCCTGTGATCTTCCCCCCAAAGGCGTAGCCCAGGACAATCAACTGCATCAGCGGGAAGACCATGGCGCTGATCATCAGCGCGGGGCTGCGGAAGAACTTCCGCATATCGCGCTCGACGATGGCCAGGATGCGGTACAGCTTCATGCCGGAGGCTCCGTGGCGTTACCGATAGAGGTGGCTGACATCGTACTTGAGTCCCTCGTGCGCGGCGTCGCGCAACTGCCGGCCGGTGTAGTGCAGGAAGACGTCGTCAAGCGTGGTGCTCTGCACGGTGACCTTTTTGACCGTCACCCCGCGTCCGCGCGCCAGTTCCATTAGCGCCCCGACTGTGCCGGGGCCGCTGTGCGAAGCGATATGCGTCACGCCGTCGCGCTCGGTCGCATCCGCCACCTGCGCCAGGCCTCGCAACTGCTCGAGCCAGTCGTCTGGCGCGCCTTCGAACTCGGCCTCGACTACGTCAGTGCCGGGCACGCTGTCTTTCAGCCGTGTGGGGGTGTCCAACGCCGCCAGCCGGCCGTGGTCCACAATGGCGATGCGCTCGCAGAGCTTGTCGGCCTCGTCCATGTAGTGCGTGGTTAGCAGTAGGGTCAGGCCGGCCATTTCCTTCAGCTTGTTGATCATCTCCCAGACGTTTGTGCGCGAAACCGGGTCCAGGCCCGTGGTCGGCTCATCGAGGAAGAGAATCTTCGGCGAGTGGACTAGGCCGCGGGCAATCTCCAGCCGCCGCCGCATCCCTCCCGAAAAGTTGCGCACCAGCTCGCCCGAGAATTTTTCCAAGTCCACGGCCACCAGCAGGCGGCGAGTCAGGCCGGTGCGCTGCCCCGCGGGGACGCCGTAGAGCTTGGCGTGGATGAGCAGATTCTCTTCGGCAGTGAGTTCCGGGTCGGAGGTCAGCGCCTGCGGAATCACGCCGATCGAATCCCGCACGCCGTCGGCGTCGCGGCGGATATCGTGCCCGGCGACGCGCGCGGTGCCGGAGGTAGGCGGGGTCAGCGTGGTGAGCATGCGGATCAGCGTCGTCTTGCCGGCGCCGTTGGGACCAAGCAGGCCGAAGATCTCCCCCTCGGTCACCTCAAAGCTGATCTCGTTCACCGCCACGAGTTCGCCGAATTTTTTCGTCAGGCGTTCGACTTCGATGGCGTTCATTTCGGTTGTCTCATCCCCGCGCGGCGCGCTTCAACGGGCCGGCCCGACCCAGCGCGCAAGCCAGCTTTTCTTTTTCGCGGGCGGGGGCAACAGCACCGTGGCGGTCATCCCGGCGACCAGACGCCGGCCTTCGTTGGGCACCGCGACCTTGATGGCGAAGGTCTTGATGTCGCGTTTCGTGCGGCTGACGTCGCGCTGCGTGGCGAATTCGTTCTCGACGCCTTTGAAGAAAACCGTGCCTTCGAGCACATTGCCGGATGGCAAGCGCACCTTCAGCCGCTCGCCCAACTGGATGGAATCCACGTAGGATTCCTCCACATCGGCGCGCACCCACAAGTGGTCAATGTCTATGATCGTGACGATGGGTGAACCCGGCTGGACCACTTCTCCTTGCCGCGCCACCCGCACCGAGACGATCCCGTCGAGCGGCGCGACGATCTCGGTGTAACCCAGGCGGGTCACTGCCTCGGCCTCCGAGGCCCGGGCCTGCATGAGTTGCGCCTCGGTCGAGGCCAGGTCGCTCTGCTGCACGCCGAGTTGCTGGCGGTTGGCGCGCGCCAGCGCCAACTCGGCCTCCTGCGCCTTCACCTGGTCCTGGAGCGATTTGACCCGCGCCTGCGCGCCGCGCAGAGTGGTTTCGGCGCGGTCGCGGTCCTGGGCGGAAGCGACGCCACTCTGAAACAGGGCCACGGTCCGTTGACCGTCCAGCTCGGCGCGCGCTAGGTCGGCTCGCGCCTCTTCGAGTTGCGCCTTGCTCGCATTCAGCGTGGCGACCGCCCGGGCCAGGCCCGCTTCGGTTTGCGCATCGGTCATGCCCCAAGTCTTTTTTGCGGCGCCCACCCGGGCCTCCAGGCTGCGGATATTGGCGGCGTAGAACTCGCGTTGCGCCTCGAGCTCGGCGCGATCGAGTTCGGCAATCAACTGACCCTGCTTCACCTCGGAGCCTTCGTTGACCAGCAGCCGCTCGATTCGGCCGGCGATCTTGGGGCTGACGATGACTTCGTTGCCGGTGACGACCCCGACCAGGGGAACCTCCGTGCCCTTGGGGGTCGTGAAGATGTAGATGACCAGCGCGATCAGGAAAACCGCGCCGAGGAAGAGGAAAAATCGGGAGATGGTCATCGTGTCTTCGCGGCCGGCCGGAACAACCCGTGCCGGAGAAAATCGAGTATGGCTCGGCGGCGCGCCGCCACCGCCTGTGGCCGCAACGCGTCCCGGCCCCAGATCTTGCTCAGTACAGGCGCGGCGGCGAAATAAAAAACCGTCATGGCGATGATGGTGAGCACGGTATGGTGTGCGTCTACCCGGCGGAACTCGCCCGCAGCGATGCCCGCCTCTATGGCCCGGCTGAGCCGATGGTGCAGGGGGCGGAAATAGTGCTCGACGATCCAGCCCAGGTGCCGGCCGGACTCCATCACCTCGCGCTGCACAAGTCGCGGGTAGTTCGGATGGCCCGAGACAAAATCAAAATAACCGTTTACATAGGCCAGCAACTCCTGGCGGGGCAGGGAACCGGCCGCTGGCGCGCCTTCAACGGCGGTCAGCAACTGGCTGAACAGCGACTCCAGGACAAACCGGTGGAGATCCTCTTTGCTCCCAAAGTAGTAGTAGAGCAGCGCCTTGTTAACGCGCGCCGCCTGGGCAATCTCCTCGGTGCGCGCGCCCGCCAGTCCATGCTCGGCGAAGATGCGCTCGGCGGCGGCGACAATCCGGCGAACCGTAGCGGGGTTCTTGACTTTGCGCAGGGCGTGGGGGATGCCTCCCTCCAGCCGGCGCAAGCTCCAGCCGGGAGCAATCGGCGGCGCACTGGTGTGTCGAGCAGCCATTAGCTTAACTAACCGGTTAGTTTAATGCTATATGGGGGCGGTCTGTCAACGCGAAGACGGGGCGAATAGGCCGGTCGGCTAGGCCTCGAGCGCCCCGCCCGCGCCGGGCGGCAGCTCGATGGAGTACTTGGTGCGCGCTTTCTCGCGGTGCTGCGCGAGCGCCAGCTCAATCAGCCGGTCCACCAGCTCGCGGAAGGAGAGCCCGGTCGCCTCCCACAGCTTGGGATACATGCTGATGGAGGTGAAGCCGGGGATGGTATTGATTTCGTTCAGGTAGGTGCGGCCGGTGCGGCGCTCTAGAAAAAAATCCACCCGCGCCATTCCCGTGCACTCGATGGCGCGGAAGGCGCGCACGGCGTAGTCTTGGAACCGCCGGACCTGGGCGCGGGTGAGCCTCGCCGGGATGATCAGGCGCGTGCCTTCCTCGAGGTACTTGGCGGTGTAGTCGTAGAACTCGCGGTGCGGCACAATCTCGCCGGGCACCGACGCTTTCGGATCTTCGTTGCCGAGCACGGAGACTTCGATCTCGCGCCCCTGGATGGCGCGCTCAACCAGGATCTTCTGTGCAAACTCTGCTGCCAGGTCGAGCGCAGCGGGCAATCCTTCGCGATCGTGCACCTTGCTCATGCCCACCGACGAACCGAGCGTAGCCGGCTTGACGAATAGCGGGTAGCGGAATCGCTGCTCGACGGCGCGCTGCACCTTCGCCCGCGATTTCTCCCAGTCGGCCCGGAGGATGCAAAGGCACTCCGCGACGGGCAGGCCGGCCTGCTGGTAAAGCCGCTTTTGGACGTCCTTATCCATACCCACGGCGGAGGCCAGCACTCCGGCGCCGACGTAGGGCAGACCGGCCAGCTCCAGCAGGCCCTGCACGGTGCCGTCCTCACCGAAAGTGCCATGCAGCACCGGAAAGACGACGTCAACGCGCAGGGTCCCGGCATGCGTCTCGCCGAGCGGCACCAGGGCGGCTGCGTTAGGGTCTGCCGGTAGCACGACCCTCTGACCGGACCTGAGCACCTCCGGCAGCATCTTCTGCGCGCCATGGCCCACCAGCCAGCGGCCGTCCTTGCTGATGCCGATGGGCACGGCCTCGTATTTTTCCGGGTCGAGCCCGCGGATCACCGAAGCGGCCGAGGCGAGCGAGACCTCGTGCTCACCCGACCGCCCGCCAAACAGCACGCCGATGCGCAAGCGCTTCTTTTCAGTATTCATGCGGCATCACCAGTCGCCAATCCAAAGCCGAAAGAAAGTTCAAAGTCTAGGATATCGCAATTGCGTAGAGGCGGCCTCCTGTGATTGCCCTGTCCGGGCGTGGGGGCTCGCCCCTACAGAATTTTCTTGCCCAGGCCGGAGAGGACCATCTCCACGCCCAGCAGTGCTGTCTTGTTGTGCAGGTCAATCACCGGATTAATCTCCACCACCTCGAGCGACACCATCGCCTCGCTATCCGCGATCATCTCCAGCGCCAGGTGAGCCTCGCGATAGGTGACGCCGCCGCGGACAGGCGTGCCCACTCCCGGTGCGTCGGAGGGGTCCACAAAGTCCATGTCTAGGCTCACGGCCACGCCGGCGGTCTCGTCGCCGGCAAAGCGCAGCGCCTCGGTCATGACTTCGCGCATGCCGCGCTCGTCAATATCGCGCATGGTGAAGACGTGCACGCCCGACTCCTTCACCAGGCGGCGCTCCTTGGCGTCGAGGTCGCGCACGCCCACCAGCGCAACGTTTCGCGGCTCGACTTTGGGTTTGAACTCCAGCAACTCCACCAGCTCCGGCGCGCCGTAACCGATAATCGCCGCCAGGGGCATGCCGTGGATGTTGCCCGAGGGCGAGCTGTCGGGCGTATTCATGTCGCCGTGCGCATCGAGCCAGACGTACCCCACGCGCTTCTCTTGCTTGCGGAAGTGGCTGGCGACGCCGGACATTGAACCAACGGCAATCGAGTGGTCGCCGCCCAGCACCAGCGGCAGAAAGCCTTCCGCGAGTGTGCGCTCGACGATCTCGGCCAGGCCGCGACATGTCTCCGCGATTTCGTTCAGGTACTTGGCGCGCTTTTCGCCGTAGTGTAGCTCCTCCGGCTGCTTCACCGGGATGTTGCCGATGTCTTCCACTTGGTGGCCCAACTGCTTCAAACGCGACTGCAGGCCGGCCACGCGCAGCGCCGAGGGGCCCATGTCCACTCCGCGGCGGCTCTGGCCGAGGTCCATGGGCACTCCGATGATGCGAATCTTCTGTGGCATCGCTTGACGCGCTTGGTTCCGTAGCCCGCCTCTTGGGAGGCGAAGCATCTGTCTGCGAGACGCCCGGGTCTGAAGACCCGGACCACAGTTCACTCCTGTCGAATCCCGGATTTCCGCGAAGACTTTGGCTTCTAAGGATAGACGCGGTAGAGCGTGCGCGGGAAGGGGATGGTCTCCCGGATGTGCTCAGCCCCGCAAATCCAGGCGACGGTGCGTTCCAGCCCCAGGCCGAAGCCGGCGTGCGGCACGCTGCCGTACCGCCGCAGGTCCAGGTACCACTGGAAGGCTGCTTCAGGCAGGTTGTGTTCGCGCAGGCGCTTCACCAGCAGGTCGTAGTCGGCGATGCGCTCGCCGCCGCCGATGATCTCGCCGTAACCTTCCGGCGCGAGCATGTCGAAGCCCAGGGCCAGCTCCGGCCGCCGCGAGTCGGGCTGCATGTAGAACGCCTTGATAGCCGTGGGATAGTGATGGACCATCACCGGCCGGTCGAACTGGCTGGAGAGGATGGTCTCCTCGTCGCCGCCGAAGTCATCGCCCCACTTGGCCGGGTTGCCTTGCTTCTGCAGGAGCCCGACGGCGTCGTCGTAGGATATGCGCGGGAAGGGCGGCACAACGCGAGCGAGCTTTACAGTATCGCGTTTGAGCGTCTCGAGCTCCACGCCACGGTTCTTGAGCGTGGACTGCACCATGTGGCACACCAGGCCCTCGCCGAGCGCCATCATGTCTTCCAGGTGGGCGTAGGCGGCCTCGGGCTCGAGCATCCAGAATTCGGTCAGGTGACGCCGCGTCTTGGATTTTTCGGCGCGAAAAGTCGGCCCGAAGCAATAAACCTTCCCGAGCGATGCGGCGAGCGCTTCGACGTAGAGCTGGCCGGACTGCGTCAGATAGGCCTTCTGGTTGTCAATGTACTGCACCTCGAACAGCGTGGTGGTGCCCTCGCAGGCCGCCGGCGTGAAGATGGGCGTATCGGTGAGCGTATAGCCCTGGCCATCCATGTACTCGTGGGCGGCGCGGATGGCTTCGGCGCGGATGCGCAGAATGGCCGCCTGCCGCGGCGTGCGGATCCACAGGTGCCGGCGGTCGAGCAGGAAATCTACGCCGTGCTCTTTCAATTGAATCGGGTACGGTTCGCTTTCGGAGACGCGCTGCACGACCTCGAGCGACGTCAACGCAATCTCGTGGCCGCCCGGGGCGCGCGGATCGGCCTGGATGTGGCCGGTGACAATGACGCTGGACTCCTGCGTGAGTCCCCGCAGCGCCTCGAAAACCTCCGGGCGCTCCTTCTGCGATACCACGCCCTGGATCAGTCCCGTGCCGTCGCGGAAGATGGGAAAGAGCAGCTTGCCCGATTCCCGCAGGTTGTAGAGCCATCCGCGGAGAGTGACTTCGCGGCCCACGTGCTGGCCGACCCTGGCGATGGTCACAGCAGTCATCTTCGGTGAGGCCTCGGGCATGGTGTCACGCTGGCGCCGGGCGCGGGTTCGGCGACCCGGCCGGCTTATGGGAAAGCGCCAGCTCGAACTTATCAAACACCCCCCGCGCGGCGTGCAGCGTGCTCGCGACCGAGGCCTGATCGAGCGCCGCCACAGCAGCTTGCTCCTTGAGCTCGAGCACAAATGGCAGCTCGGGCGCCGCCGCTGTGCCGCCGGCCAGCGCCTGGACGGTGGCGTCCCAGTTGATCGTGCCCTCGTACGGCAGCAGGTGCTCGTCTTTTTCGCCTTTGTTGTCATGAAGGTGGGTCGTGACCACCAGTTCCCGCATCGTCGCGAAGCTCGCCTCCACGCCGTCTTCCATGTGCGCGTGGCCGGTATCGAAGCACAGGCGCAAATCCGGCATGCGCGTCTGCTCGATGAAGTGGCGCAAGTTCACCGGTGTGGCCAGCTCTCCGGGAGTGTTCTCCAGCGCAATCGTTACGCCGCGCTGCTTCGCGAATACACGCAGCGGTTCGAGCGAGGTGAAGGCAGCGTCCCACTTCCGCGGATCCGGCGATTCCCGCGAAGTGCCAACATGTTGCACCAGGTAGCGAAAGGGGATGAATTCGGCCACTTCGAGCGCGCGCTTGATTTCGTCCACTGCGTCGAGCCGCCGCAGGCGCTCCGGTTCGCAGATCGAAATCGGCACGCCGCTTTCGCGCCCCGGGCTGAGGTCGCGGTCGGTGGGCGCGTGGACGGCATGGAGAGTCAGGTTGTGCCCGGAAAGCCAGCCCGCCAGCTCACGCACCTCCTGCGGTGAGCGGTAGTCGAGGTGCGGCCGGGCGCAGAACAGCTCCATCGCCGGGATGCCGGCGCGGGCGACCTCTCCGACCAGCCACGCAGTCAGCTTCCGGTTGACGAAAAGATAGGATGAAAGTACTCGCTGCATCGGTTTGGTGGCACAAGCATTCTTGCGTGAATCCCCGGCCTAGCACAAGGCCGCATTTTGTGCGCGGCTGAGGCTAGAAGAGGAGACCCCTCAGAGCAGTTCGCTCCGTCTTGGCGTTAGCACTCAGATTTGACAGAGAATCATCCGCCGGTGGTTCCTGTTAATCCCACCGTTCTTACCGGATCATGGCCCGGTTATGCAAAGCCGCCTCCCGCCTTCGCTCACATGCCCACCGATAGGTTCAGGCATTTCTCCGGACCTATAGTCGGTATCTGGTTGAGTGGGCTGTTCTCGACAGTTATCCTCTGCGCTCCAACCTGCCGAGTGTTCCGCGCCGGCGTCCGCGAGGTGGATTTGCGTTGCAGGAAGCTACAGGGGGAGCTTAACTCGGTGCGCCAGCCTCCTCGGCCACCCGCCCTCAACCGCGTGCTCCCTCTCGCGGCCCCGAAGAAAGGTATGTGCTTTAAGATCAAAAAGCTCGTGCTACAGTATCAGCCGGGCGTAGATTCTGGTGAGGTTCGTCCTGCAATTGGGCTGTGTCGACAGGCGTTGGCAGTTATCATGATTCAGGGCACAGATTTCGAGCTAGGGCTCCAACGCAACGGTTGATCTATGAGCGAAACTATTAAGAAGCTCACGATCGAAGGGTTCAAGTCCATCCGGAAGCTAGAGGATTTTGAACTCCGGTCTTTGAATGTGCTGATCGGCGCCAACGGAGCTGGCAAGAGCAACTTCGTTGGATTCTTTCGTTTACTGCGAGAACTGATTGACCAGAGACTTCAACTAGCTGTCGCCACGGAAGGCGGAGCAGACGCGTGCCTACACCTAGGGCCCAAAGTAACCCAGCGACTTGTTGCCAAACTCCACTTTGGAGCCAACGGCTACGAGTTCTCATTGGCGCCGACAGTCGGCAATCGGATGGTATTCGCTGTTGAAGCGACGATATTCAAAGGGCAGTTTGGTACTAGCCGAGAATCTTTAGGCTCGGGGCATGCTGAGGCCAAGCTAAAGGATCTCAAAGACAAACCTGGTAAGACAGGGGCAAAGCACGGTGTCCCCTTTTACGTTTTTAGCGCTGTTTCAAGCTGGGTTGTCTATCATTTCCACGACACAAGCGCGACTGCGGGTGTTCGTCGCCAAGGGCCGATCAACGACAATGAATCCCTTCGGCCCAATGCGGAGAACCTGGCCGCTTTTCTGTACCGTATCCGACAGACTAGCCAAACGACCTACGAAAAAATCCGCGACGTTGTGCGGCTAGCGGCCCCGTTCTTCGACGATTTCAAGCTTCGCCCTATACCCACCAACCCAGACCTGATTCAATTAGAGTGGTTGCAAAAGGAGTCAGATTATCCCTTCCTCGCCAACCAGCTCTCTGACGGCACTCTTCGCTTCATTTGCCTGGCTACCGCGTTGCTTCAGCCGTCGCTTCCCCCAACGGTGCTATTTGACGAACCGGAACTCGGGTTGCACCCCTACGCCTTGACCCTTCTGGCCAATCTCTTTCAGCAGGCCGCGAAGCATTACGGGGCCTATGTCTCAAAGCAGGTGATCGTCTCAACGCAGTCGGCACCTCTGCTGAATGAATTTGCCCCGGAGGATGTGATCGTTGTTGAGCGCACAGAGGGGCAGTCAACGTTCCGTCGCTTGGAGTCAGCTCACCTGTCAGAGTGGTTAGAAGAGTACACACTGGGCGAATTGTGGCAGAAGAACGTCCTGGGTGGCCGACCGCAGAGCGAGGAGGCGCGCCAGCTCTCGAACGGCACCAAAAACCCCACCGGAGCCCCTCAGGAGCGCGGACCCAGCGCGGGAGACGAACATTCGTGACCCGCGTCTTTGTTGTGGTAGAGGGCCTCACAGAAGAGTCCTTTATCAACGAAGTCCTCGCTCCGGTTCTGTGGCCTTGTGAGGTGTACTTGACACCCATCATCCTTGGATCTCCTGGCCACAAGGGGGGCAACCCAAACTATGCTCGGGTGAAGAAGGACGTTGTGGTGCAACTCAAGCAGGATCGGACAGCATACTGCTCCACCATGCTGGACTTTCGTGGGTTGGGGAAGGGCTTCCCTGGCATGCCTCTGCCTGCCAACCTACCAAGTCTCGACAAGGTGATTCACATCGAGCAAGCGGTAAAAGCGGACATCGTCGCAGAAGTGCCGGATAATCTGAGGCCCGACCTCCGATTCCTCCCTTACCTCCAATTGCACGAGTATGAGGGATTGCTGTTCAGCGATCCGGTAGCGTTCGCTGGTGGAATCTACCGGCCGAACCTTGCGGCTTCATTCCAAAAAATCCGCGGGGAGTTTCCCACTCCGGAGGACATCAATGACGGCCCTGATACCGCCCCGTCGAAGCGGGTTCTTACGCTTCACCCGGAATATCGCAAACCGCTCTACGGAAGTTTGGCCGCGTTGCAGGTCGGGATCAACATGATGCGCCAGGAGTGCCCACACTTTCGCGAGTGGGTCGAGCAGCTCGAGGCGTTGGGAGCACATTAGCGATCCCCACCTCGCAAACAATTTCGGTGCGTGGGGACTGGCTTGCACAGCGGATCGCTGCCCCCAGTTCACCACCGTTCTTACCGGAATATGGCCCGGTTACGCAAAGCCGCCTCCCGCCTTCGCTCACGCCCCCGCCGATAGGTTCAGGCATTTCTCAGGACCTATAGTCGGTGTCTGGCCGGACGGGCTGTTGTCGCCGCGTATCAGCAAACACAACGCGACTTTTCGCGGGTAATCTCTGATCAGCTTCCTCGCCCACGGTTCAAGGGTGTGGGCAGATCACTTCTCCGGGAAGCCGACTACTCGGCCAGTCTGTACGCGGGCCGGACTTCAATCCCAGCCTGGCAGACCATCGGCGCAGCATTCGCAGTTTACTTCTGCTATAATGAGATAGTTAGTGCCGGAGGCCCTTCTATGAAACGACTCCCCGCTATTCTCGTACTGTGTCTTCTTTCGGCGACAGTTTGTTTGGCCCAGCAAGCGGACCAACCGGCAACCAAACAAGACATAGAGCGATACCTCGAAGTCATGCACACCCGCGATCTGATGAAATCCTTGATGGACACCATGGCTAAACAGAGGCGGCAGATTTTGCATGAGCAGCTGCAGAAGACGCCCAATCTTCCGCCCGATCTCGAAGAGCAAACAAATAAGATGCTTGACGAGATGTTAGAAAACTTCCCAGCGGACGAGTTGTTGGAAGCTATGGTGCCCGTATATCAGAAGCATTTCACAAAGGGCGATATAGAGGCACTCGTCGCGTTTTACTCCGGTCCCACGGGACAAAAGTTCCTCAAGGAGTTGCCAGCGATTACACAAGAGGCCATGCAAGCCTCCTTGGGAGTGATACGAAAATTCATGGACCAAGCCATGCGGCAGGTTCAGGAACAAATCGCTCAGGTGCAGAAGAACAGCCGAGCCAATCAGAAGAAGAATTCCCCGAAAAACTAGAAATTGTTCTATTTGGCTCGACAATTCCCCGCGATAAGCGCGGCAGCGTCAACGGCTGTCGCCTTCGCTTACATGCCCACCGATAGCTTCAGACACGACGAAGAAACCGACGGCTTAGGGAATCCTGGATTTCAGTATCCGATGGCCGCGCCGCGGCGCCGCGGGTCGGCCGCGCCCAGCCGCGCTCCGGCTTGCGGATCTATGCCGATGGCGTTCACCTGGCCGATCCATGAGCGCCGCTGGACCGTGTGCCCGCGCGCGGCCAGCTCCTGAGCCGCAGCCGCCGGAAATGTCTCCTCGACCCACAGGATATCGGGCAGCCACTGATGGTGGAAGCGCGGCGCATTGATGGCCGCCTGCGCCTCCATCCCCAGGCGCACCCAGGCGAGCACGCTCAGCAACGTTGCAGAAATGATGCGTGGGCCGCCCGGCGAGCCGGTCACGAAGCTGAGCTTGGCGTCCCGCAGGGCAATCGTCGGCGCCATCGAGCTGAGCGGGCGCTTGCCCGGCGCAATGGCGTTGGCATCGGATTGCACCAGACCAAACAGCTTGTTGGGCACGCCCGGCTGCGCGGTGAAGTCGTCCATTGTGTCGTTGAGCAGAAACCCGTTCGAGGTCGTCACGCCGGAGCCGTAGCTGTCGTTGATGGTGAAGGTGTTGGCCACGGCGTTGCCGGCGGCGTCCACGACCGAGAAGTGCGTGGTGTTCTCCCCCTCGCGCTTAGGCGAAGCTTGCGCCGCCCCAGCGGGCGCCGGCGGACCGTCGAACCGGCTGGGGTCGCCGGCGCGCACCGTGGCGCTCGAAGACGCCCGCTGCGGGTCAATCGAGGCGCGCAACGCGGCGGCATAGCGCGCGTCGGTGAGCCCGCGGACCGGCACGCGAGCAAAATCCGGGTCGGCCAGGTGCGCGGCGCGGTCGGCAAAAACGCGGCGCAGCGTTTCGGCTACCCAGTGGACCGTCTGCGGGTCGTCCCACGATTTCAGCTCCACCCCTGTCAGCATGTTCAGCGCTTCGATGATGGCCACGCCGCCGGAGCTCGGCGGCGGGCTCGCAATCACTTCCCATTCGCTGCCGCCTGCCGAGTATTTTGCGCGCAGAGGCTCGCGCAGCTTGGCCTGGTAGTAGGCCAGGTCCTCCCGGCTGAGCAAGCCGCCCATGCGGCCAACTTCGTCGGCGAGGTCGCGTGCCGTCTTGCCGCGGTAAAACTCCGCAGCGCCTCCGCTAGCGATGCGCCGCAGTGTGGCGGCCAGTTCCGGCTGACGCAGGACCTGGCCGGGCGTGAAGAGCGCGCCGTCGTTGAGGAAAATCCTGCGGCTGGCCGAGAAGCGCTCAAGCCGCGGCCGGGCGGCGCCGAGCGACCGGGCAAGTTTCTCGCTCACCGGAAAACCTTGCTCGGCCAGGCGAATCGCCGGGGCCATGACCGCGGCGAGTTTCATGGTGCCGTAGGTGCGCAAGGCCAGTTCCAGGCCCGCAACCGTGCCGGGAACGGCCACTGAGCGATACCCGATCGTCGCCGCATCGGAATCAAGCGTCCCGTCGGGAAGTATGTACATGTTGCGGGTGGCGCGGCCGGGCGCGGTCTCGCGGTAGTCCACAAAGCCCGCCCGGCCGTCAGCCAGTCGGACCAGCAGAAAACCCCCGCCGCCCAAGTTGCCGGCTGAGGGATGGACAACGGCCAACGCAAACGCGACGGCGACCGCGGCATCTACGGCGTTGCCGCCCTTTTTCAGGATCTCGATGCCGGCTTCTGAGGCCAGTAGCTCGTCGCTCACCACCATGGCTCGCGGGGCGCGCACGGCCTGCGCCGGCCATTCGGGCCGCGGCACCTCGCCGGCTTTGAAGTCGGTTTGCTGCGGCGCGTCCTGTGCGCGGGCGGGCGCCGCAAGGTCAAGCGCCGGAAGGAAACACAGCGAGAGAGCAGCGGCAACAACTGGGAATCGCAAACGCATTGCGGATGAATGGACTGTAAGCGAATCCCCCAAATGCGTCAAGGCAACGCTCCGCAGCGTGCGCTGTGCGTCAGGAACTGCGTGGTTCGGGGCGCAGAGTCAGTTGGGGAAAGCTTTGGCGGCGCTTGAGGAGTCCGCCGGTTCGCCGACCGAGAAATACGTGCAATCGGGATGGTGAAACACCAGCGCGCTGACGCTGGCCTCGGGATCCATCATCATGCCTTCGGTGAGCTGCACGCCAATCTCCCCCGGCTGGAGCAGCTTCCAGAGGCCCGCCTGGTCGTCGAGGTTCGGGCAGGCGGGATAGCCGAAGCTGTAGCGCTTGCCGCGGTAGCGCGAGGTGAACCGATCCTTCATCGTCATTTCGGGCGGGTCGGGAAAGCCCCACTCCTCGCGAATGCGGCGGTGCAGCCATTCGGCGCACCCTTCGGCGGTCTCGAGCGCCAGGGCTTGCAGGCCGTGGGACTTGAAATAATATCCGGCGGCCTTGTACTCCTCCGCCTTTTCGCGGATGCCCGCGCCCGCGGTGACGACGAATAGCACCACATGGTCGCGCTGCCCGCCGGCTGGCGGCAGGACGTAGTCGCTCAGGCAAAGCCCGTCGCGGGCGCGCTGCCGCTCGAAATAAAACGTGTGCAGCGGGGCGCGCTCCCCCGGAGCGAACAACTGGATAGAGTTGCCGGCGCGCTCTGCCTCAAAGTATTGCCAGATGGCGCGGACTTTCATGAATCGCGCCGCGTCCTGCTTCACCTCTTCCATATCATCGCGTAGCTGGAGCGCCCGCGGGTTGTGCTCGGCGAGCGCTTTCTCGAAATTCCCTTTGAAGCCCATGTGGCGCCCGTAGAGCATGTACGGGTTGATGTGACTCCAGATCTCGTTCAGGTCGGGGACCTGGCGCGCCTTGCGGTTCAAATAGGGCGCCGGGGGAATCGGCAGATCACTGCGCACGCGGCTCGAGCGCGTTTCGGAGAGCGCCGCAGGGCGAGCCACAGCGGGTTCTTCCGCCGCGGCTTCGCCGCGGTAGATGTGCGCCTGGACGACTTCGTCCCGGCCGGCCGGGTCGCTCAGCCGGTTCATCAGGTTCAACCCGGTCATCGCGTCCTTCGCGTAGCAGACGGCCCGGGCGTAGCTCGGGGCGATCTTCTGCCGGGTAAATTTCTCCGAAAGCGCTGCGCCGCCTACCAGCAGCGGCACGCTAATGCCGGCGTCGCGGAGGTCGGCGGCAGTGATCACCATCTGCTGGGCGCTTTTCACCAGCAGCCCGGAGAGGCCGATGACGTCCGGCTGGTGCTCCTTGTAGGCCCGGATCAGCTCCTCCGGCGGCACTTTGATGCCCAGATTGATCACCTCATAGCCGTTATTCTTGAAGATGATCTCGACCAGGTTCTTGCCGATGTCGTGCACGTCGCCTTTCACCGTGGCCAGGATCACTTTGGCGCGCTTCTCGATGTCGGCCTTTTCCATGAACCGCTCGAGATGACTCACGGCCGCCTTCATCGCCTCGGCTGATTGCAAGACCTCGGCGACGATCAGTTCGTTGTCGTTGAAGCGCCGGCCGACCTCGCCCATACCCTCCATCAGCGGTCCATTGATGATATCGAGCGGCGCGGCGCCCTCCTGGCGCTTGCGATCGAGGTCCTCGATCAGACCGTCCTTGGTGCCTTCGAGGATGTAGTTGGCGAGCCTCTGGTCGAGCGGGAGATCGGCTGCCCGCACTTTCTCTTTTTTCTTATGCGCCCGGAAGTGCTCGGTGATGGCAGCGATGTGGAACTGGTTGATGGCGATTTTCTGCTCGCGGGTTTGCGAGCGCCAGTCGGCGGGCGCGTCGTGGAACACCGCGGCTCTCGGGTGCTCTGCGGGCGCGCCGGTCGGGACGTGATTGAACAGCAAGCCTTCGGCGAGCTTGCGCTCGTTTTCGGGAATCGAGGCGAAGCGCTCGAGGCGCTCGGCGTTGACGATCGCCAGGTCCAGCCCGGCTTTCGTGCAATAGTACAGGAAGACCGAGTTGACCACTTCGCGGGCGCCGGGCGGCAGGCCGAAGGAGATGTTCGAGATGCCCAGCACGGTGCGGACGACGGGGATGTACTGCTTGATCAGGCGCAGACCCTCGATTGTTTCGACGGCGCCGCCGATATAGTTCTCGTCCCCCGTGGCGCAGGGGAAAACCAGCGGGTCGAAGATGATGTCCCACGCGGGGATGCCATACTTCTCGGTGAGGAGCTGGCAGGAACGCTGGGCGATGGCCAGTTTGCGCTCACGGGTGAACGCCTGGGCCTGCACGGGATCCTCGTCAATGCAGCCCACGATGACGGCCGCGCCGAAAGCGCGAGCCAGCGGGCACACCTTCTGGAATTTTTCCTCGCCGTCTTCCAGGTTAATGGAGTTGATAATGCTCTTGCCCTGGCAGTAGGTGAGCGCCAGCTCCAGGGCGCCTGCGTCGGTGGTGTCGATCATCAGGGGGGCTTTGATCTTCCGGATCAGCTTCTCGTAGAACGGCTGGATGTCCTTCAACTCTTCGCGCTCGGTGCTTTGCAGGCAGATGTCCACGATGTGCGCACCGTTCTTGACCTGGCGGCGCGCGATCTCTGAGGCTTCCTCCCACTGTTCCGCGGCGACGAGCTGCTTGAACAGCCGCGACCCAATGACATTGGTGCGCTCGCCCACCAGCAGCGGCCGCGTGCTCTCCTCGGCCTCGACCATCTCGATGCCCGAATAGACGGCGCGGCGGGAGTCCTCCGGCGGGTGTCGGGGCTTCTTGCCCTGCGCCATTTCCGCGATCGCCCGGATGTGCTTTTCCGTGGTGCCGCAGCACCCGCCCACCAGATTGAGCCAGCCGTGCTGGGCGAACCGTTCGAGCTGCTCGGCCAGCGAGGTCGGCGTTTCGAGGTATTTCCCCTCCTCGTTCGGCAGGCCGGCGTTCGGATAGCAGGAGACATAGCACCGGGTCAGCGATTGCAGCGTGCGCAGATGGTCGGTCATGAATTCCGGCCCGGTGGCGCAGTTCAACCCCAGCGAGAGCAGGTCCAGATGATCGAGCGAAGCCCACAGCGCCTCGATGTCCTGCCCGGCCAGCATTGTGCCCATCGGCTCAATCGTGACGGAAATCATCAGCGGGATCTGCACCCCCAGCTCGCGCGCCAGCCTTTGCACCGCTAGGGCCCCGGCCTTGATGTTGCGCGTGTCCTGGCAGGTTTCGAGCAGCAGAACGTCCACGCCGCCGTCAATGAGCCCGCGCGCCTGCTCGAAAAACGCCTCTTGCAGCCCGGAAAAAGTGGCGCCGCCCGTCACGGTGATGGCCTTGGTGGTCGGGCCCATCGAGCCCGCGACAAACCGCGGCTTTGAGGGCGTCGAAAACTCGTCCGCCGCGCTCCGGGCCAGCTCAGCGGCCTTGCGATTGAGCGCATAGGCCTGCTCCGCCAATTGGTATTCGGCGAGGACGATGGGCGTGCCGCCAAAGGTGTCGGTCTCGATGACATCGGCGCCCGCCTCGAGATATTTGCGATGGATGTCGAGGATGACTTCCGGCTTGCTGAAGACGAGATGTTCGTTGCAGCCCTCCAGCGCCGGCCCGCCGAAGTCCGCGGCCGAGAGGTTGCGCTCCTGGATCATCGTCCCCATGGCGCCGTCCAGGACGAGGATGCGCTCCCGGAGCAGCTCCCTGAGGATGCGGCCTTGTTGAGACAAATCTCTCATCTTGGTTCCGGCCCCGGTTCGTGATCCTTCAAGAGAACTCGGGAGGGCCGACCTGTCCTTCTCCCCACTCCAGCTTGGCACACGCAGGTTGGGGCGGCAAGCTTCGGGGAATCGCTGATGTTTTCGGTGGAAACCTCGGGCGCGGTTGACAGACTGCGACCCGCGCTGTGGAGAGCGATGCGTGTCCTCGGGTGAAGGTGCGGACTTGGTGGTTATTCCTCCGTGCTGAGGAAATCGAGCGGGCCGGCAGCCTCCGCTGGCGGCAGCAGTCCCGCCTGCGCGCCACGGGCGAGCAACTCGTGCACGGCGTGCTGGCCGCGTTCGCCGTAGCCCAGCGTCCAGTGGTTGACGTACAGGCCGACGAACTTGTCGGCCAGCTCCGCGTCCATCTCGCGAGCAAACTGCATGGCGTAGTTCAGCGCCGCATCGCGGTGCTCGAGCGCATACGTCACGCTTTGGCGGATGGCGCGGGCGATCTGGCGGCCGACCTCGGGACCCAGCGCGCGGCGCACGGCGTTGCCGCCGAGCGGCAGCGGCAGCCCGGTCTGCTCGAGCCACCAGTGGCCCAGGTCCACCACGCGGTGCAGGCCGGCCTGCGGGAACAGCAGTTGTCCCTCGTGAATCAGCAGGCCTGCGTCCACCGTCTCGTTGCGTACCGCGTCCAGGATCTTGTCAAACGGCATCGACACCGGCTCGATCCGCGGCTCGAAAAGTTTCAGCGTCAGGTAAGCCGTCGTCCGCAGCCCGGGCACGGCGACGCGGCGCCCGGCCAGCTCCTTGCCCTTGAGCGGATGCGAGGCCACGACGATTGGGCCGTAGCCCTCGCCGAAACTCGCCCCGCAATCGAGCAGGATGTACTTCTCCCGCAGAAAGGCGTAGGCGGAGAAGCTCAGCGCAGTGACGTCGTATAGCTCTTCGCTCGCCGCCTGGTTCAGCGTCTCGATGTCCGCCAGCACGTGGGTGAACTTCAGCCCGGCGGTGCGTACCTTGCGCGTCGCCAGGGCGTAGAACATGAAGGCATCGTCGGAATCCGGCGAATGCGCCAGCTTGATTTCCATCACCCGTGTTGTGGCTTGTTTGATGGCCATTGCGTTGCCCGAAAAACTTCAATTGCCGGTCACATTTCCTTATTGTGTACCCCGGCCTGACTTTTGGCGCCTGAACGGGCCGGCGGAATCACCCTGAAACGTTTGGCCTGCGCAACCAGAGTCCCGTGGAGTCGAGCCCGAAGAATAATTCGCCTGCGCAGCCGTCCGAACAGGTTTCCTCAAGCGCGAGAGCTGGAAGGGGGACTCCCGCGACGCGAAGCAGTGCGTTTGGCGGACTCCCGAACCCCGGGATAGGCCGTTCCCGAACACAACAGCGTAGCACACTCAGTCGCTTCTCACAAATATGCGGGGCCGAGGGTAGCGTCCTAATTTGGCTATGTGTGTTTATTTGCTCCTTGTTTGGGGATTAGGACACTACCGGGCCGAGCGGTGAAAAAGTCACGTCGGACGGAGTTTAGCGAGGCCGAGCAGCAGGTTGCTGCCGGCGCGCACTCTCCTGGGCCGCGAGGCAGCGCGGACCGTCAGAGGGCGGAGACCAAGCGGGCCACGGCGGTATCGAACTCCACTTTGCCATCCAGGTACGGCTGCCAGTAGCGCTCGAGCAGCCGCTGATACTGGCTCCAGCCGCGGGCATAAAGGCCGTAACGATAGGCGTAAGGCGTGTAGTTACCCGGGCTGCCCCCGACGGAACCCTCTGGCGCGGCTGCATCCTTCTGCAGGGCAAGCTTGACGATCTCGCCGGTGGTGTAAAACAGCAGCGCGTGCCACAAATCTCGCGGAATGGGTTTCGACCGGGCACGGCATTCGCGCACGATGGCCTGGCGCACCGCGCTGGCCAGCGCATGGGAAGCCTCGTGGAAGAGCACCTCGAGCGCCGGGGTCCCCTGATTGCGCGCATCGGCGCTCGAAATGGTCAGATGCACGGGGTCGAGCGAGGTATAGGCCCCGAAAGGCCCACCGTAAAAAACCACGTCCGCCCGCAGGCGCCCCGCGGGCCAGTTGGAGTGGTAGGTAGCAGCGAGCTGCCGCGACAGGCTTCCGCCCAGCCCGCGCACCAGCGGGCCGACCGAGGCAATCCACGAGCGATTTGAGCGGTCGTGCTCCGGCCACCAGCGCGCGCGATAGACCGGCGCAGCGCGCTCGAGCGCCGCGACCAGTTCCGGCCGCAAGCCGGCGGTGCACTGACTCGAGCTGTGCCCCGAAAGGTCTGCACAGGTTTCCAGTTCCGCCAGGCGGTTGTTGATGTTCACCATGTCGCCGTTGAAGAGCAGGTCGCGGCCAGCGAGATCGCGCCCATAGTAATCAACCGCCGCCGACCAGGCCTGTTGTTCTTCCGCCGTCAGGCCTTCGGTCGAAGCCGGCGCCGCGGCTGTTGCGCCGCCGCGGGTCTCAGTTCCACTCGAGGGCTCTGTCCGGATGGTGCTCTGTCCGCCAGGTTTGCGGAGCCGAGCCTGGAGGTAGAGGAAATGGTGCAAGTTGATCCAGAAACCGCTGTGGAACTCGAAGACGGGCAGAGTTCCCTGGCTCGCTTCCTGTGCCGACCGGGGTTCAGCCGCAGCTTGCCCCGGTTGGACTGGGGCGAACAGCAGTGCCGCGGCGAAGATAAAAACTCCGATTCGCTGGAGGAAAGGAATCATTTTTCGATCGAGGATGTTATCCGAAAGCGCTGAGTTTGACGAAACCTATTGAAGCGTAGGGGCCTGCGAGGCCGGCAGGGGCGAAGCGTGGTGCGCCACCATCCGCCATTGAGAGGCTTCGCGAGGTTTCGCTGGTGTCTTGGGGGCATCGAGCGGAGCGGGGCGTCGCACGAAGATGTTGGTCGCCTGGACCAGGGCTTGGTCGAAGCCGCGCTCAAACGTGCTCGTGACGTGCTCGGTGCAGGCCACCCAGGCGACCTCGCCCTCGACGCGCACCCACACCGAGCTGATCTCCACTTTCATCCGCTGCGTGCTGGCGAAAATCCGCGCCCAGCTCTCGCGCACTTCTTCCCACCCCAGCATCAGGTCCCAGCCGGGGTGGACGCACTCCACCCAGTCCTCCTGCAGCCAGACCGCGTCCATCTGCTCCATATCAAGCGCCGCGAACGCCTGATAGAAGTGGCGGTTGGCATCGCGGACGGCTTCTTCGGGGCTGTCGACTTGCGGCGCCGCTCGGGTGGGCATGCGTCTTACCAGTTCCGCGAATTGAAACTCGCAATGCGAATGTCGGGGCGCCTGCCGCGGCCTAGATCCGTTCAGCCCTTCTTGCTGGCGACTTCCGCACCCCGCACCGCGGCCACCACCAGCGCAATCTTCAGGACTTCGCCCGGCAGAAACGGCAGAACGCCCGCAGCAAATGCCCGGCTCCAACCCATGGGAGCAAAGCTGCCATCCGGGTGCAGGAACGGCATCAGCGCCAGCCAGGCGCAGCCCGCGGCAAACACGAGCGCCTGTCCGGGCAGCAGCGCTCCCACCAGACGCAGCGTGGAGTTCCTGGCCCCACGTTCGACCAGCCAGCCGGTCAGAAACGCGCACACCGGGTAGGCCCACAGATAGCCCGCAGTCGGTCCGAGCAGCCTCGCCGCTCCGGGCGCACCGAAGGGCTGAAAGACCGGCAAGCCCGCTGCCCCCTCGAGCAGGTACAGACCCAGCACCAGCGCGCCGCGTCGCGAGCCGAGCAGCACGCCCACGAGCATTACACCAAAGGTTTGCCCGGTCAGCGGCACCGGCGTCCATCGCAAGGGCAGGGCAATCCAGGCGCAGAGGACCATCAGCAGGTTCGCCGCCGCCACACGCCCCACATCCCACCGGATTCCTTCGCCCGCGATCAACCGGTCTGCCAGAACTTTCGGTTGTGCCATCCGCAACCTCTCAGAGTCGGCCGATTATACCTGAGCCGCCCGCCGCCGGCAGCCCTGCGCCCGCCAAGAGTGCGCAGACGAACAAACGGCGCATCCAGGCACGTTGGCTCATGGCTGCTTCTCTTTCTTGGTGGCCGGGGCGAGTGGCGCAAAATGCCTGGCCAGATAGTTAAGTATGGCCTCGCGGTTGGCGGCGCGTACCGGGGCGCCCCAGCGGGCCATCATGTTCACCACACTGGCCCAGCCGCGGCGGTCGAGCTGTTGCTGTGCAATGATCCCGCCATCGTGACACCCTAGGCAGGCGGCGCGCAATTTATCAGCGCCGCTGCCCGGAGGCAGTGGGGTCTCGGCAGGCGCGTCGGGGCGCGGGCCGAACTGCTGCGCAAAGTAGTCGATGAGGGCTTCGCGGTCCTCAGCCGCCACCGGAGCGCCCCAGCGGATCATCTTGTCGATTTCCTTGGTCCAGACGCGGCGGTCGAGCTGTTGCTGCACGATGATGGCGGCGGTGTGGCAGCCGAGGCACGCCACCCGCGCCTTCTCTTGCATCGGCCCGGGCGGAAGGCCGCTCGCGGGCGCTT